>Ga0209048_10000003_pt1 | contig 266491 bp, 253 predicted proteins | sample FrelakmetCRP12CR_FD_187146 | JGI IMG/M metagenome (GOLD analysis project Ga0209048, IMG submission 187146) | Freshwater lake sediment microbial communities from the University of Notre Dame, USA, for methane emissions studies - CRP12 CR (SPAdes)... | ecosystem: Environmental > Aquatic >...
TAGATAAACGCATTGCCCTCCCCACGCAAATAGCGCACCGTGTTCGAGTTCTCGGCCGCATGAGACTCCAATCGGCGCTGACCGAGAGTGACGACATGAGGAAAACCATGATGAAACGCGAGCGTTTCGACCCGGTCCGTGCAAAGACAGGATTCATCGCAAAAGACCGCCGCGCGATTGCCTCGCACCGCGACTTGCCCCACGAATCTGCAGACGCCTTGATGCCCCTCGAAGCCATCGCCAAGGCGATCCTCGTCAAGGCCAATGGTCTGCCAGCCTACTGGAAGGCGACCGGCCTCGGCCCGCAAAGGATCAAATCATGAACACCGGCAATAAGATCGAGGTATCCAAGTCCACGGCAACTCCCCGCGCGGACTCGCCAACCATTCGGGACTCATCGTGCAGTCAGCACGATCAGATATCGATGGCGGCCTACTATCTGGCGGAGCAACGCGGGTTTGTCGCCGGCAATGATCTCGACGATTGGTTGCGCGCCGAAGCCCTCATTACGCGGGCGCGTTGAAGCCGGTCGTACGGGAAGGCATCACGCTCGACCGGCCCGCGACCGCGCCGCAGATACCGGTCCTTGCCACGCTTTGCCGCGCCGTGGCTGGGTCTCTGGGGCGGTCGCGCTGGCGACGGGTCGGGAGGACTGCGATCCGCCTGCCCACGCGTTGGCGCACGACTCGAACGCCCAACCCCGGCGGTGCAACGCCCGGCGCGTCTTCGGCGGGACTCTCGGCGTGACCGCATCGAGGCGATTGTGCGGACGCCGCCGGCTGATTGGTTGTGGCCGCATCCGGCGCTTCGCAGGACAGGACAGCCGACGACCACGAGTTCCCAGGTCTGAACGTCTCGCCGCGTGCTGCAGCGACCGTCGTTCGAACTCCTCGTTTCCCGACCCGTCCATGCCAATCGCCATGGCAGCGCCCTGGACCATCCCGGCACGGTCGCGAGCGGCAGATGCCGGTGTGAGGCGGTGCGCTACCCGGCGTCACCGCCCCGTCGTGATGCCCTGCTTTGCTACGGCGCGATGTGCCGCCGCACGCACGGCCACATCGGCGCGTATACGGCGGTGCCCAGGTCCGCGCTCCGGCTGACCGAGTCGCGCGGGCTCGCGTGGTGCCGCTGCTCGGGCCGGGCACGGCGCGGCTTCTGCCGCGAATGCGGCGCGAGCCTGTTCCGGGAGCCGGTGGCGCGGGATGAGGTCGCGATCGCCGCCGGCACGCTCGATGCGCCAACGGGTTTGAAGACGTTGCCGCAGATCCAGGTCGCCCGCGCCGGCGACTACCGCGCAATCGACCCCGCGATACCGTAGCGCTCCGACGGAACGCCGCGCCCGTCGTCAAAGCTTGGAGGCGTAGTCCTTCTGCACCTGCTTGATGCGCTCGTGCGAGCCGAGAAACGCATGCTTGGACATGTCGGCCGAGTACTTGCTCGCGGGCGGATGCTTGCCGACCGCCTCGGCGAGCGCGCGGATGTGATGCGGGCCGGCGCCGCAACACACGCCGAGGTAGCGGATGTTGAGCGCCAGTGCGTCGCGGCCAAAGTCGGCGATCTCGAAACGGTTGCATACGAACGGGTCGAGCGCGATCGGAAACGGACGGCTGCCCCAGTGGCCATGCCAGTGGGTGTCGCGCAGCGACTGGAATGACGGCTCCCCTTCATGCGTTCGGTACGGCACCGGCAGCGCCGCCATGTGCGTTTTCACCGAGGCGCGGATCTGCTTCAGCAGCGGCAGCATCGTTTGCGGACCGCGGATGCAGTTCAGTCCCACGACATCGGCACCGGCCTCGGCAAGCCGCTTGCAGGCGTCGGCCACGTTCCAGCCTTCGCGCGTGACGTCCTCCTGGTGCATCGCCAGCGTGATCACCGCGGTCTGCTTCGCGGCCTTGATCACCTCGAGCGCGATCAGCGCTTCCTGGGCCCAGGAAAACGTCTCGCCCACCACGTAGTCAACCCCGGCATCGACCGCCCACTGCACCTGTTCCTCGAACATCGCCCGCACCGATTGGCGTGCGGCCGGATCGGCCGGATCGAACACGTTGGTGTTGCAGATGTCGCCGGCCAGCAGCGCACCGCTTTCGCGCGCCACCGTCCTGGCGATCTCGAGCGCGCGGCGATTGATCGGCTCCAGGTCGCCCTCGCGGCCGATCACGCGCAGCTTCTCGCGGTGGGCGTAGTAGGTCAGCGCCTCGACCACGTCGGAGCCCGCGTGCACGAAGTCGCGGTGCAATTGCGCCACCACCTCGGGATGCTCGAGCACGACCTCGGGCACGAAGGCGCCCGCCTGCAGGTAGCCGCGGCGCTCGAGTTCGAAGACATAGCCTTCGGCGCAGATCACGGGGCCCTGGTCGAGGCGCTGCAGGAGGGACAGGCGTGCGGAAGTGCTCATGGCAATCGTGTCGGTGGCGTGGAAGTCGGAATTCAACTATGGCACGTTTTCGGCGGCCTGGCGCCGGGGCCGATGCCGAGATTGACCAACCGGCGCACATTCGGAACACTGTCGCGCGACGCCGGGACACATCCCACAGCGGAGGAGCGGTGGAAACGCTGATGTTCATGGTGCACAACCTGCCGGCGATCGGCGAGCGCACGCTCGAGCATCTGTCCATTGTCAGCGTCGCGGTCGGCATCGCGATCGTCACCGGCGTGCCGCTCGGCATTGCCATCACCCAGAGCCAGCGCACCGCCGATACGGTGCTGTATCTCGGCTCGATCGTGATGACGATTCCGTCGATCGCCCTGTTCGGCGTGCTGATCCCGATCCTGTCGAAGATCGGCCAGGGCATCGGCTGGCTGCCTGCGGTCATCGCCGCGATGATCTATGCGCAATTGCCGATCGTCCGCAACACCTACACCGCGATCCGCAACGTCGACCCGGCGCTGCGCTCGGCGGCGATCGGCATGGGCATGTCGGTGTCGCAGCGCCTGGCGCGCGTGGAGATCCCGATTGCGCTGCCGGTCATCATCGCCGGCGTACGGATCGCGGTGGTGATCAACATCGGCGTCACCGCGATCGCCGCCTACATCGGCGCCGGCGGGCTGGGCACGTTCATCAGCCGCGGCATCTCGCAGTCCGACATCCGGCAGCTGATCACCGGCGCACTCGCGCTCGGCCTGCTCGCGATCGCCGCCGACTATGCGCTGCTCTACCTGCAGAAGCGCCTGACGCCGAAGGGATTGGCACGCGCAGCCTGACCATGATCCGCCTCGACGCGCTGACCAAGGCCTACGCGACGCCCCAAGGGACGGTGACCGCCGTAGATCGCGTGAGCCTGGAAGTGCGCGAGGGCGAGACCTGCGTGCTGCTCGGGCCGTCGGGCTGCGGCAAGACGACGACCCTGCGCATGATCAACCGGCTGGTCGCGCCGACCTCGGGCAAGGTGTTCGTGGCCGGGCGCGACACCGACGCCATCGATCCGGTCGAACTGCGCCGCGGGATCGGTTACGTGATCCAGCAGATCGGCCTCTTTCCCAACATGACGGTCGCCGAGAACATCGGCGTCGTGCCCCGCCTGCTCGGCTGGGACGCCACGCGCCGCCGCCGCCGCGCCGAGGAACTGCTGGCGCTGCTGGCGCTGCCGCCCGCGGACTTCGTCGATCGCTATCCGAACGAACTGTCGGGCGGGCAGGCGCAACGCGTCGGCGTTGCGCGCGCACTCGCCGTCGATCCGCCGGTGCTGCTGATGGACGAGCCCTTCGCGGCGCTCGACCCGGTCAACCGCGAAGTGATCCAGGACGAATTCCTGCGCATGCAGCGCACGCTGCGCAAGACGATTCTGTTCGTCAGCCATGACATCGACGAAGCGGTCAAGATGGCCGACCGCATCGCCATCTTTCATTCGGGGCGCCTGGTGCAGCTCGCCGCACCCGACGACATGCTCGCGCATCCGGCCGACGCGTTCGTCGCGAATTTCGTCGGCACCGACCGTACGCTGAAGCGCCTGCGGCTCACCCGCGTGCGCGAGGTTATGGCACCCGCCGACGGGATCACGCTCGACACCCACGCGGCCACGGTGTCCCCGGACGACGACCTGCGCCGCGTCGCAACACTTTTCCTCGAGCGCGGCGTCGATTGCCTGCGCTGCGTGGACGTCGCGGGGCGCGTGGTCGGCGTCGTCACGCGCGCGGCGGTTGCCGCGCGTCTTGCCGACGGTGGCACGCGATGAGCGCCGCCATGCCCGCGACGCGTTCGCGCATGCCGTATCTGGTGCTGCTCGGCATCGCGGTGGCGATCGCAGCGGGGCTACATGCGAGCGGGCTTGGCGCCGACATCCTGCGCTACCGGAAGGACATCGTCTACCTGACGAAGCAGCACCTGGTGCTGGTCGCGATCTCGGGCTCGGCCGCGATCGTGCTCGGCATTGTCATCGGCATCTGGCTGTCGCGGCCCTGGATGGCGCGCTGGGCCGACGGCGTGATCCAGGTGGTCAACATGGTCACGTCGATCCCCACGCTGGGCAAGCTCGCGCTGATGATGACCTTCCTCGGCATCGGTCCGCTGCCGGCCATCGTCGGGCTGTGGGTCGCCACGCTGCTGCCGATCATCCGCAACACCTATGAAGGCATCCGCGCGGTGCCGGCGCACCTGGTCGACGCGGCACGCGGCATGGGCATGGGCCCCTCGGCGATCCTCGCGCAGGTCGAGCTGCCCAATGCGCTGTTCGTGATCTTTGCCGGCGTGCGCACCGCGATGGCGGTCAACGTCGGCACCGCGCCGATCGCGTTCCTGATCGGCGGCGGCGGTCTGGGCGAACTGATATTCACCGGCATCGACCTGCAGCAGCACGGCATGATGCTGGCCGGAGCGATTCCAACCGCGGCGCTCGCGGTGGCCGTGGATTTTTTGTTTGGTCAGGCGCAGTATTGGCTGGTCCCGCGCGGCGTGAACCCGCTGCGCAATGCCTGAAGATCAACCCGAGGAGAAGGACTGATGAGACACATCGTTGGCCGGCTGCTTGCCAGTGCCGCACTCGCCAGCATGCTCGGCGGCGGCGCTGCCGCGCAGACCATCGTCGTGAGCGGCAAGGCATTCACGGAGCAGCAGATCATGACCGCGATGACGGTCGCGCTGCTGAAGGCCAAGGGGTTTACGCCCGACCGCAAGGCCGGCATGGGCACTGCCGCGGTTCGCGCCGCGCTGGAAAACGGCCAGATCGACGTGTACTGGGAGTACACCGGAACCGCGCTGACGGTCTTCAACAAGATCACCGACAAATTCTCGTCGGCCGACGAGGCCTACCAGAAAATCAGGGAAGTCGACGCCGCCAAGGGCATCGTGTGGCTGAACCGCTCGGCGGTCAACAACACCTACGCGTTTGCGATGAACCGCGACGAGGCCCAGAAGCGCGGCATCGTGACGATGAGCGACTTTGCCAAGGCGATCAAGGGCGGTGCGAAGCTCACCTTCGCGTCGAACGCCGAGTTCTACGCGCGGCCGGATGGCCTGCCGGGCTGGCAGACCGCCTATGGCTTCGAGTTCGAGCGCGACAACGTGAAGCGCATGGATACCGGCCTCACCTACAACGCGCTGCGGGACCGGCAGGTCGATTCGGCGGTCGTGTTCGCCACCGATGGGCGCATTCCCGCCTTCAACTTCGTCGTGCTGAAGGACGACAAGAACTACGCGCCGCCGTACAACCTGACCCCGGTCGTGCGCAAGGAGGTGCTGGACAAGAATCCGCGGCTGGCGGAACTGCTGAACGCGGTATCCGCGAAGCTCAACGACGAGACGATGGCGAAACTCAATGCCACGGTCGACGTCGACAAGAAGACGCCGGAGGAGGTCGCCGAGGGCTTTCTCAAGTCCAATGGCCTGATCTGAGCGCAGGCGCCGCATGGCCGAGGGCGATCGATCCGCGCCCGCCGCGTGGGCGGTCGTGCCCGCGTTCGTACGCGGGATTGCGTTCGACCGCCTGCCGCACGAGGCCATCGCCGCCGCACGCCGCAGCCTGCTTGACCTGATCGGCATCGCCGCCGGCGGCAGCCGCATGCGCGCGGCGACGATTGCGCACGCGTACGCGGCCACGCAGATGAGCGGCAACCGCAGCGCCCGGATCATGTTCGACGGCCGCGCAGCCGGCATCGCGGGGGCGGCGTTCGCGGGCGCGACGATGATCGACGCACTCGACGGACACGACGGCCACGTGCTGACCAAGGGGCACGCGGGCGCGGCGCTTCTGCCCGCACTGCTCGCACTGATCGACAGTGCGCAAACGGGCGACGTTGCCGCCGGTATCGATGGCCGCGAATTTCTGACGTGCCTTGTCCTTGGCTACGAAGTCGCGACGCGCGCCGGCATCGCGCTGCACGCGAGCGTGACGGACTATCACTGCTCGGGCGCGTGGAATTCGATCGGCTGCGCGGCGATGGCGGCGCGGCTGCTCGGCTTTGACGACACCTTGACGCGCCACGCGTTCGGGGTGGCCGAGTATTTCGGGCCGCGCGGGCAGATCCTGCGCGCGTGCGATTCGCCCACGATGGTCAAGGACGGCTCCGGCTGGGGTGCACACGTCGGTGTCACGGCGGCACTGCTGGCGCGTGACGGCTTCACAGGCGCGCCGGCGCTCACCGTGGAGCGCCAGGATGCGGCGCCCTTCTGGCGCGACCTCGGCACGCGCTGGCGCATTTGCGAGCAATACTTCAAGGCGTACCCGGTGTGCCGCTGGGCGCAACCGGCGATCGAGGCGGCCCTTGAAGTGCAGCGCGCGCACGGCTTCGCGGCCGGCGACGTGGCGGCGATCCAGATCGAGAGTTTTCGCGAAGCCGTCGCGCTGGGATCGCAATGCGCGCTGCCGCGCACGACCGAGGAAGCGCAATACAGCCTGGCGTTTCCGGTCGCAGCCGCGCTCATCTACGGACGCCTCGGGGCCGAGGAAGTCGAAGGAGGCGCGCTCGCCGACCCGCGCGTGGCGCGCCTGGTCGGCGTCACCACGCCGCACGAGGACGCGGAGTTCTCGCGCCGCTTTCCCGCGCAGCGCTGGGCGCGCGTGCGCATCGCGTTGACCGATGGCCGCACGCTCGTGTCGCCGCCGGCCACCGCGCGCGGCGGCCCGGAAAACCCGCTCACGGATGATGAGCTGCGCGGCAAGTACCGCCGTCTTGCGGCGCCTGTGCTCGGGGCTGCGCGCACGGCACGGATCGAGCGCGCGGTCGACGCGCTCGGCCACGATCCTGCCGCGCTGCGGATGCTGATCGAGGAACTTTTGTCGCCGTCTTCCCCTTGAGCCGGCACCGCGAACTTGAAATCGTTCGCGCTGAGCTCATCGAAGCGTCGCACCGGGCTTGGACCCTTCGTCAAGCTCAGGACTCAGCCCGAACGGACGCTTCTTGTGGAACGCTGACGGCTCGATGGCGCGATCTCAGCGATACGGCGCAGGCGCCCGCACGTCGTAGCCGTATTGCGCCGCGGCCGTGGTCAGCGCATGCCACACGTCGCGCGCAAAGCTGCGCGCGACCATCACGGTGAACGTCCCAGGGTTGTCTTCCCTGATGAAGAGCGCGTTGGCATGGCCGTAGACGCTCTGCGCGCAGGTGCGCGCCGCGAACACGCGCGGATGAAAGTCGAGCGGGCAGCCCTTCGCCAGCACCGTCGCGGCTTGCGGCCCGGAGACCACCCAGGCAACGCGGCTCGCGCCGACATCGAACAGCGCGCCGCCGGCCACGTTGACCGCCTCGCGCATCGCATCGAAATCGACCGTCGGCGAAGCGCCGCCCGCGACCAGCAGCCACGACGCGGGGCCGAGCCAGAGCGCGCCCAGCGAATCGCCCTTCGCGATCGTGTTCGGTGCGATCGGCAACGCGACGCCGAACAGACGTCGCACTTCATCGAGGAGCTGCGTTCGCGCGGCGTCGCCCTGCACGTTCCACGCGCCCGCGATCGTCGCTTCGGCCAACGTGACGCCGGTTTCGGGCGCACCGTAGTGTCCCGGCATCGAATTCACTTGGGCGCTCTCAGCCACGCAGCCGCGCTCCGTCCGGATCGATGAGGCAGGAGGGGCCGACCTTCACTCGCACCTTCGCGTCGGCCAGCGGTGAAACGGCCCACAGCGTCTCGCCGTGTCGCGCCCGGCCGTTGGCGACGAGCGCCAGCGCAATCCACGCGTCCAGATTCGGACTCCAGCACCACGACGTCACGTGCCCCAGCATCGGGTTCGGCGCTGCGCGGGCGGGGTCGGCGACGATCTTCGCCGCGCGCGGCATCGCACCGTCGAGTGCAGTGAGCCCCACCAGCTGCCAGCGATCGGCGGCTTTGAGCGCCGCTCGATCGAGCAACGGTTTGCCGATGCACCATTTGGCGGGGCTGACGAGCTTGCCCATGCCGAGGTCATCAGCGGTGGTGCGGCCATCCGCCTCGGCACCGACGACGACGTGTCCTTTCTCGATGCGCAGCGTGCTCATCGCTTCGGTGCCATAGGGCATCAGTCCCAGCGGCTCGCCCGCCGCCATCACCGCCTCCCACATCGCGCGGCCACGGTCGGCCGGCACGTGAATCTCGTACGCGAGTTCGCCCGAGTAGCTGATGCGGAAGAGCCGCGCGGGAACGCCTCCCCCGGCGCAGCTGATCCCGCACTCGCCCGCCGCGAGGAACGGGAACGCGGCGTTCGACACATCGATGTCGACGATCCGCGCCAGCACCTCGCGCGCCTTTGGGCCCGCAAGCGCCGCGGCCGCCCACTGCTCGGTGACCGAAGTGACGCTCACCTCCAGCTCGGGCCAGTCGACCTGCAGCAGCCGTTCGAGATGCTGCATCACCTTGACCGCGTTGACCGTCGTGGTCGTCATCAGGTAATGCGTGGCCGCGAGCCGCGAGGTCGTGCCGTCGTCGAGCACGATGCCGTCCTCGCGCAGCATGACGCCGTAGCGGCTGCGGCCGACCGCCAGCGTGTCCCAGCGATTGATGTAGACGCGATTCAGGAACTCGGCGACGTCGCTGCCCTGCAGCTCGATCTTGCCGAGGGTCGAGACGTCGACGATGCCGGCGTTGGTGCGCACGTTCTTCGCTTCACGATGGGCGGCCTCGTCGGGCGATTCGCCGCCGCGCGGGTAGGAGTGCGGGCGCTTCCACAATCCGGCATTGACGAAGCCCGCGCCCCGCTCGACGTGCCAGTCGTGCATCGCCGAATAGCGTGTCGGCTCGACGTGCACGCCGCAATCCTGCCCCGGAAACGCACCCATCGTGACGGGCGTGTACGGCGGCCGGAACGTCGTCGCGCCCACCTGCGGGATCGCGCGGTCGCTTGCCCGTGCGAGCAGCGCCAGGCCGACCACGTTGCTCGTCTTGCCCTGGTCCGGCCCCATGCCGAGCGTGGTGTAGCGCTTCAGGTGCTCGACCGATGCATAGCCTTCGCGCGCGGCAAGCGCCACATCTTCGGCCGTGACATCGTCCTGCAGGTCGACGAAGCGCTTGGCGCCGCGTGCGCGCGCGGGCACGCTCCACAAGGCGCGCAGCGGCCCGGCGCTTTCAGCTTCTGCCCGCGGTGGCCGCAATGACGTCGCGGAATCGACGCCGGCCGCCGCGCATCCGGCCGCGTGTCCCTCGGCCAGCGCCGCGGCCAGTCCGAAGCAACCGTTGGCGGCGCCGGCCGCTCGCACCGGCAGCGGCGACGACTGCGGCACGAAGGCGGCCAGCCCATCGTCGAAGCGCAGCGTGCCGCGCGCCTGCGCGAACAGGTGCACGGCCGGATTCCAGCCGCCGGATACGCAGACGAGATCGCAGTCCAGGCGCCGCAGGGCGCCGCCGGAAAGCGATGCGACATCGACCGCTGCGACGCGCGTTGCGCCATGCGCGCCGCCGATCGCCGACTCCGCAACGATCGCCAGCCCGCTCGCGCGTGCGCGCTGCGGCAGCGTGCCGATGATCTCGCTCGTGGGCCGGGCATCGACGATGGCGGCAACCGCCACGCCTGCTTCGCGCAGCGCAAGCGCGGCCGCATAGGCGCTGTCGTTGTTCGTGCCGATGACCGCGCGCGATCCCGGTCGCACTGCGTACCGTTTGACATAGGACCGCGCTGCGCCCGCGAGCAGGGTGCCGGGACGGTCGTTGTTCGCGTACGCGATCGCGCGTTCGTGCGCGCCGGTCGCGAGCACGATCGCGCGCGCACGGACCTTCCACAGCCGCTGGCGTGGCAGGTGCGCGGGCGCAGCCGCGAGATGATCGGTCACCTGTTCGAGCAGCCCGGCCAGGCCGTCGTCGTAGCAGCCGAATGCGGTCGTGCGCGCGAGCAGCGTGACGTCGGGATTGGCGCTGAGCGAGCGCACCGTGGCCTCGATCCAATCGGTCGCCGCGATGCCGTCGATCGTCACGTCATCACCGAGCAGGCGGCCGCCGAATCGCGCTCCTTCGTCACAGACGATCACGCGCATGCCGTGTGCCGCGGCAGCGCGCGCCGCCGCGAGTCCGGTCGGCCCCCCGCCGACGATCAACACCTCGCAGTGCACATACTGGTGTTCGTAGCGATCGGGATCGGGCGCCGTGGCCGCGCGGCCCATGCCCGCCGCGGCGCGCACGATCCGCTCGTAGCGCAGCCACCACTTCGGTGCCGGCGGCCACATGAAAGTCTTGTAGTAAAAGCCCGCGGGCAGCAGGCGGGCGAACACGCCGTTGAGCGCGCCGAGGTCCAACGCCAGCGATGGCCAGCAGTTCTGGCTCGCCGCCGCGAGCCCGTCGTAAAGCTCCGCCGTGGTTGCGCGCACGTTCGGCTCGGTGCGCGCGCCGCGCGCCAGTTGCACCAGCGCGTTGGGCTCCTCGACGCCCGCGGTGAAGATGCCGCGCGGCCGGTGGTACTTGAAGCTGCGCGCGACCAAATGCACGCCATTGGCCAGCAGCGCCGAAGCGAGCGTGTCGCCGGCGTGGCCGGCGTAACGCGTGCCATCGAACTCGAAGGCGAGACGTTGCGAACGATCGATGATTCCGCCCGCCGCGAGCCGAAAGGGCGCCGTCACCGCGCTTCTCCCGTCGCCGGCGGCGCGCTGCCGATGATTTCATGCGTGCGCGTGTCGCGGCGCAGGCGCAACCACTGACGGCAGCCGGCGCCGTGGAACCACAACTCGTCGTGCGGGCCGGCCGGATTGTCGCGCTCGTAGACGAACGCCACCCACGACTCGATGGGCGCATCGGGCGCCGGGCGCTTGGCGTTCGCATCGCCGCCGTAGGTGAATTCAACCTGGGCGCGCGGGCCGCACCACGGACAGGCAATCAGAAGCATCGCGCCGCCGCTCTCCGATCCATGCGTTGCGTCAGTGCGCCCACGGCACGGGACCCACGCCTTTTTCGTCGATCGTCGCGCCCTGCGCAAACCGCTCGAGCGTGAACGCCGCATTGAGCGGATGCGGCTCGTCGCGCGCGATCGTGTATGCGTGCATCCAGCCCGATGCCGGCGTGGCCTTGAATCCGCCGTAGCACCAGCCACCGGTCATGGTCAGGCCCTTGACCGGAAGCTTGCCGATGATCGGGCTGCCGTCCATCGTCATGTCGCACACGCCGCCCCAGGTGCGCATGACCTTGAGCCGGCCGAAGCTTGGAAACAGCGCCAGGCAGGCACTGACCACATGCTCGATGATCGGCAGGTTGCCGCGCTGCGCGTACGAGTTGTAGAAGTCGAGGTCGCCGCCCATCACGAGCTCGCCCTTGTCCGACTGGCTGATGTAGAAGTGCACCGCACCGGACGTGACCACCGTATCGAGCACCGGCTTCACCGGGTCCGACACCAGCGCCTGCAGCGTGTGCGATTCGATCGGCAGCCGCACGCCCGCCATCGCCGCCAGCCGGCTCGAGTGCCCCGCCACCGCGAGGCCGAGCTTGTTCGTGGCGATATGGCCTTGCGTGGTATCCACGCCGGCGATGGCGCCGTTCTCGACGCGGATGCCGGTGACCTCGCACTGCTGAATGATGTCGACCCCGCACGCGTCCGCCGCGCGCGCGTAACCCCACGCGACCGCGTCATGCCGTGCGACGCCGGCGCGCGGCTGCAGCAGACCGCCGAGGATGGGAAAGCGCGCACTCGGCGAGCAGTCCAGGTGCGGGATGCGGCGCGCGATCTCCTCGCGCGTGAGGAACTGCGCATCGATGCCGTTCAACCGCATCGCGTTGCCCCGGCGCATCGCGGCGTCCATGTCGGCCGGCGTATGCACGAGGTTCAGCACGCCGCGCGGGCTGAACATCACGTTGAAGTTCAGGTCCCGCGACATGCCTTCCCACAATTTCAGCGACCGCTCGTAGAAGTGCGCGTTGGGATCGAGGTGGTAGTTGGAGCGCACGATCGTCGTGTTGCGCCCCGTGTTGCCGCCGCCCAGATAGCCTTTCTCGAGGACGGCAACGCGGGTGATGCCGTGCTCCCGGGCGAGGTAGTAGGCTGTGGCGAGGCCGTGGCCGCCGCCCCCGACGATCACCACGTCGTAACGCGGTTTGGGCGGCGGGCTCGCCCAGGCGCGCGGCCAGCGCTCGTGGTACGAGAGCGCGTTGCGGGCGAGCGAAAAGATCGAGTATTTCAAGGAGGCTGGAAGCGCGGCGGTGACTGGGTCTGAGGCTGTCGCTTGTACGCCGGATTGCGTATTCTAGGAGCACGGCGTTTGGGACACGCAGTGGGTCCCGGCGTAAAGAAAGTTGGAGGAGACGATGAAGACCGGCAAGACATGGCTTCCGATCGGCGCGATCGCCGCGCTCGCGCTGACGGCGGCGATACCGGCGGCGGCGCAATCAGACACGCTCGCGAGCGTCAAGCAGAAGGGCAAGATCGTCGTCGGCGTCAAGGCCGACTACAAGCCGTTCGGCTACACGGATCCGTCGGGCAAGATCGTCGGCCTCGAGATCGATCTCGCCAATGATGTCGCCAAACGCCTCGGCGTGCAGATCGAACTGGTGCCGGTGATCGCTGCCAACCGGATGGAGTTCCTCAAGCAGGGCCGGATCGATCTGATGATCGCGACCATGGCGTACCGGCCGGACCGCGCCGAAGTCATCGGCATTCCGCAGCCGTTCTACTACGCCGGTGCGGCCAACGTGTTTGCCAAGAAGAATTCCGGGTTGAAGGCCTGGACCGACCTGCGCGGCAAGCCGGTCTGCGGAGTCCAGGGGGCGTATTACAACCGGCGCACCGGCGAGGAATTCGGCGCCAATCTCGTCGTGTTCAAAGGCGTGACCGAAGCGATGGCCGCGCTCGAGGCCGGCAACTGCGTCGGCACCGTGTTCGACACCACGTTCTTTGCCGGGATCATGGGCGATGCCAAATGGGCCGACTACGCGATGATGCTGCCGTCGATCGATCCGGAACCCTGGGGCCTGGGCGTGCGCAAGGAAGATGCGAAGTTCGCCGCCTACATGAGCGACGTGATCAAGGAGTGGCACAAGACCGGCTTCCTGCTCGACCTCGAGAAGAAGTGGGGCATTCCGCAGTCACCGTTCCTGGTCGAGCAGCAGGCCAAGTTCAAGTAGCCGTGCCGCGCGCGCAACGGGAGCCGGAGCCGCGGCATGGATGACGTCGCGGCCTGGTTCCTCGCGCTGTACAAGGCCACCGGCATCAAGCTGACGATCTTCTACGACGGCTACGACCGCGGGCGATTCGTCGAAGGATTCGTCACCACCGTCAAGCTGTCGGCGTACTGCCTCGTCGCGAGCCTGGCACTCGGCGCGTTTGTCGCCCTGCTGCAGGGCGCGCGAAGGGCAGTCGTGCGGCGCGCTGCGTCGGGTTTCGTGCAGCTCTTCCGCAATACGCCGCCGCTGGTGCAGCTCTACTTCTTCTACTTCGCGCTCGGCCCGCTGCTGCCGAAAGTCGGCGGCACGCCGCTGCTCGGCTCCTTCGGCTGGGCGGTCGTGTCGCTGACGCTGCTCGAGACGGCGTTCGCGGCCGAGATCTACCGCGCCGGCATCGAAGCGGTGCCGAAGGCGATGATCGAAGCGGCGCAGTCGCTCGGCTATTCGCGCAGCCAGGTCTTCCGGCAGGTGGTGCTGCCGCTCGCGCTGCGCGTGACGATGCCGGCGATGACCAACAACCTCGTCAATCTCGTCAAGACGACCACGCTCGCCTACGCCATTGCCGTGCCCGAACTCGTCTACATGTCGGCGCAGATCTGGTCCGAGCAGGTCAACGTGCCGGAGATGATGGTCGTGCTGCTGGTCTGCTACCTGGTGATCGTCGGCCTGATCAACCAGTTCATGCAGTGGCTCGAGACGCGGCTCGCGGTGCCGGGGTTCGGCCAATGAGCGCACCCGCACCGTTTGCCGTGCTGCCGTCGCCGACGCGCGCGCTGCATGTGCACGGTGACCGCTCCAGCGGCGCGCTGCTGTTCACGGCACGCACCGGCGCGGCGTTGCTGGCGCTCTTCGTGGTGTCGGTCGCGATCGCGCAAGTGAGCGCGCCGATGGCGCACGCCACGGTGCTCGAACTTCTCGTCAAATGGACGCCGCTGCTCGCCCAGGGATTCGTGTTCAACCTGCTGATCAGTTTCTTCGCGATGGCAATCGGCACTGCCGCCGGCGTCCTGCTCGGATTGGCCCGGGTGTCGTTCCTGCGGCCGGTGCGCGGCGCCTCGTGGGCCGTGGTCCAGTTCTTCCGCAACTCGCCGTGGCTGGTGTTGCTGTTCTTCATCATGTTCCTGCTGCCGTTCGAGTTCCGCATCGGTGGCCTGACGATTCCGTTTCCGGACTGGATCAAGGCCACGCTGGGTCTCGCGCTGCCGATCATGGCCAACATGGCCGAGATCCTGCGCGGCGCGCTGCAGTCGATTCCGACCGCGCAGTGGGAGGCCGCTCGTTCGCTCGCCTTCTCGCGCCGCCAGACGCTGTGGCAGATCATCCTGCCACAATGCGTGAAGCGGATGCTGCCGCCGTGGATGAACTGGTACGCGATCCTGACGATGGCAACTACGCTCGCGTCGATCGTCGGCGTGAGCGAAGTGATGACGCTCACCCAGCGCGTCACCAACGCCGAGGGCCGCACCGACCTGCTGATCCCGATCTACAGCTACGTGCTGCTGTGGTTCTTCGCTTACTGCTACCCGATTTCGGCGTGGACGCGTCGCCTCGAGGCACGCTACGAGGTGCGCTGATGGACCTCGATGCGTTCCTGCGCGAGCACGGCATCGCCGCCGACCGCCATTGGCATGCGCCGGTGATGACGGTCGAGGAATCAGAGCGCCTCGTGCCGAAGCTTCCGGGGGCGAAGACGAAGAACTTGTTCCTGCGCGACCGCAAAGGCGCGCGCCACCTGCTCGTCACGGTCCCGCACGACCTGCCGGTCGACCTGAATGCGCTCGGTGCCGCGCTCGGCGCCGGACGACTGGGCCTGGCGTCGCCCGAGCGGCTGGCGAGGCATCTGGGCATCACGCCGGGCTCGGTGAGCGTGCTCGCGCTCGTCAACGATCGCGCGGGGGCCGTCGAGTTCGTGATCGACCGCGCGCTGTGGGACGCACCGGCGGTGCAGGCGCACCCGCTCGTCAACGATGCGACGATGGTGATCGCGCATGCCGACCTCGAGCGTTTTCTCGCTGCCACCGGCCATGCGGCGCGCGTGGTCGACGTGCCGGCGCAGGGTCACGTGACGGAGGCGGAGTGACGGCGGTGTCGGGAGGCAATGGCCACACCAGCACGGCACCGATCGTGCGCCTCGTCGACGTGCACAAGTCGTTCGGCGCCGCGGAGGTCCTGCGCGGCATCTCGCTTGCGGTCGGCAAGGGCGAGGCAGTGTGCATCATCGGGCCGTCGGGATCGGGCAAGTCGACGCTGCTCCGCTGCATCAATGGCCTCGTGCCGATCGACCGCGGCGAGATCCACGTCGGCACGCACGCGGTGCATACGCTGCACAAGGACGCGGAGATGGTCGCGCTGCGCAAGGATGTGTCGATCGTGTTCCAGCAGTACAACCTGTTCCCGCACCGCACGGCGCTCGAAAACGTGATGATGGCCCCGGTCGGCGTGCTGAAGCAGCCCCGGGCCGAAGTCGAGGCACGTGCCCGTGCCCTCCTCGCCAAGGTGCGCCTGTCGGGCAAGGAGGCGAGCTACCCCGGCGAGCTGTCCGGCGGCCAGCAGCAGCGCGTGGCGATCGCGCGTGCGCTGGCGATGCGGCCGCAGGTGATGCTGTTCGACGAAGTCACCGCCGCGCTCGACCCGGAGACGCGCAAGGAGGTGCTGGTGACGATCCGGCAGCTGGTCGAGGAAGGCATGACCTCGATTCTCGTCACGCACGAGATGGCGTTTGCGCGCGAGATCGCGCAGCACGTGTACTTCACGGACCACGGCCTCATCGTCGAGGAGGGTCCGCCCGCACAACTCTTCGGCGCGCCGCGCATGGAGCGCACGCGCGCCTTTCTGGAGCAGGTGCTCTGATGAAAACCCACACCCAGGTCGCCGTGATCGGCGGCGGCGTCGTCGGCGCCTCGGTCCTGTATCACCTCGCCAGGGGCGGCTGGACCGACGTCGTGCTGATCGAACGCAACGAACTCACGTCGGGCTCGACCTGGCACGCCGCCGGCGGCATGCATACGCTCAATGGTGACCCCAACGTCGCCAAGCTGCAGAAGTACACGATCGAGCTGTACCGCGAGATCGAGGAAGCGTCCGGCCAGTCGTGCAGCATTCACATCACTGCGGGCGTGGATCTGGCGGCAACGCCGGAGCGGCTCGACTTCCTGAAGCTCGCCTGCGCGCGCGCGCGCTACCTCGGCCTCGGAATGCAGATCATCTCGGTCGACGAGGCGGCGGGGATCTTCCCGCTGATGGACAAGCGCCATTTCGTCGGCGCGCTGTACAACCCGCTCGAAGGCCACGTCGATCCTTCGGGCGTCACGCATGCGTACGCGAAAGCGGCACGCAACCTGGGCGCCGAGGCCTATCGCTTCACGCGCGTGACCGCCCTGAATCAGCGCCCCGACGGCACGTGGGACGTGATCACCGACAAGGGCAACCTCGTCGCCGAGCATGTGGTCAACGCGGCCGGGCTGTGGGCACGCGAGGTCGGCCGGTTCGTTGGCCTGGAACTGCCGGTGCTGGCGATGGAACACCAGTACCTGATCACGGGCGAGATTCCGGAGGTGGTCGCCGCGCCCAAGGAAATGCTGCACGTGATCGACTTCGACGGCGAGATCTACATGCGCCAGGAAGGCCGCGGCATGCTGATCGGCACCTACGAGAAAGCGGGCGTGCCGTGGTCGCCCCGCGAGACGCCGTGGAATTTTTCGCACGAACTGCTGCCCTCCGATCTGGACCGCATCGCGCCCAGCCTGGAAGTGGGGTTCCGCCATTTCCCCGCGCTCGAGCGCGCGGGCATCAAGCGCGTGGTCAACGGGCCCTTCACCTTCGCGCCGGACGGCAATCCCGTCGTCGGTCCGATCCGCGGCCTGCGCAACCACTGGGTCGCGTGCGGCGTGATGGCCGGATTCAGCCAGGGCGGCGGCGTGGGACTGGCCCTGGCGAACTGGATGATTCACGGCGACCCCGGGTTCGACGTGTGGGCGATGGACGTGGCGCGCTTCGGCGACTGGGCAACGATGGCGTACACGAATGCGAAGGTGCGCGAAAACTATTCGCGCCGCTTCCGCATCCGCTTCCCGAACGAAGAGTTGCCCGCGGCGCGACCCCTGCGCATGACGCCGATCTACGACCGGTTGAAGGCGCACGGAGCCGTGTTCGGCGCCGCCTTCGGGCTCGAGCACGCGCTGTGGTTCGCGCCGCGCGGCACCGAGGCACGCGAAGAGATCACCTATCGCCGCTCCAACGCGCATGGCCCGGTCGGCGAAGAATGCCGCGCGGTCAGGAACGCCGTCGGTGTGCTCGAAAGTTCCAGCTTCGCGAAGTACGAAGTCACCGGGCCCGGCGCCGGCGCGTGGCTCGACGCCGTGCTCGCCAACCGGCGGCCGCGCGAAGGACGGCTCACGCTGTCGCCGATGCTGAACGACAGCGGCCGGCTGATCGGTGACTTCACCGTCGCCCACGCGGGTCGCGGCCGCTACTTCGTGTTCGGCTCCGGCATCGCCGAGCAGTACCACCTGCGCTGGTTCGAGTCGCATCTGCCACCGTCGGGCGTCACCCTGCGCGCGCTGCGCACCGAGCTCCTCGGCCTCGCCATTGCCGGCCCAAGATCGCGCGAACTGCTGGCGCGCCTCGCCGGCGATGACGTGTCGAATGAGGTGATGCCGTTCCTGTCGTTTCGCGCGATGGAGGTCGCGATGCTGCCGGCACACGTCGGCCGGATTTCGTTCACCGGCGAACTGGGCTTCGAGATCTGGATTGCCGCGGATTGCCAGCTCGCCTTGTACGAGGCGATCGTCGCCGCGGGCGCCGATCTCGGGCTGCGGCACTTTGGCGCACGCGCGCTCAATTCGCTCCGACTGGAGAAGAGCTTCGGCAACTGGGCGCGCGAGTACCGGCCGATCTACACACCGGCCGAGGCGGGGCTCGACCGCTTCGTCGACCTGGGCAAGCCTTCATTCATCGGCCGCGACGCCGTGCTGCGCGACCGCGAGAAAGCGCCGGCGCGGCGGCTCGTCACCTTCGTCGTCGATGCGAATGAGGCGGACGCCATCGGCGATGAGCCGGTGTGGCACGACGGCGAGGTCGTCGGCTGGATCACCTCGGGCGGCTACGGCCACTGTGTTGGCCACTCGATTGCCATCGGCTACGTGCCGGCAACGGTCGCATCGGCCGCGTCCGGCTTCGAGATCGAGATCCTGGGCGAGCGCCGGCCGGCGACGATAGCAGCCCAAGCTCTGCACGACCCGGACGGCGAGCGCATGCGTCGCCGCTGACGTCCGCGCTCGGCGCGCTCGCCGGCGCCGGCGAGGTCGCCCGTCCGGTCGAACGCGCGCCGTCATTCCGGGGGGCCGCCCACGGCGAGCCCGTCCCGACTCACCCTACTTGAGCGCCTTGAACCGGATCCGATGGGGTGCGGCGCCCTCCTCGCCCAGGCGCCGCTTCTTGTCTACCTCGTAGTCGCGATAGTTGCCGGGATAGAACTCCCAGTGCGATTCGCCCTCACATGCGAGGATGTGGGTGCAGATGCGATCGAGAAACCAGCGATCATGCGAGATCACCAGCACGGATCCGGCGAATTCGAGCAGCGCATCTTCCAGCGCGCGCAGCGTCTCGACATCGAGGTCGTTGGAAGGCTCGTCGAGCAGCAGCACGTTGCCGCCCTTGAGCAGCGTCTTGGCCAGGTGCAGCCGTCCGCGCTCGCCGCCGGACAGCTGCCCGACGATCTTCTGCTGGTCGCCGCCCTTGAAGTTGAAGCGCCCCAGATAGGCGCGCGACGGCATCTCGAACTGGCCCACGGTCAGGATGTCCTGGCCGCCGGAGATGTCCTGCCACACGGTCTTGTTGCCGGTGAGGTCGTCGCGCGACTGCTCGACATACGCGAGGTTCACCGTCAGCCCGATCTTGATCTCGCCGCTGTCGGGCTTCTCCTGCCCGGTGATCATGCGGAACAGCGTCGACTTGCCCGCGCCGTTGGGACCGATGATGCCGACGATGGCACCCGGCGGCACCTTGAAGGACAGCTTGTCGATCAGCAGGCGATCGCCGTAGCCCTTGGTGACGTCGATGAACTCGATCACCTCGTTGCCGAGCCGTTCGGCCACGGGAATGAAGATCTCGCTCGTCTCGTTGCGCGTCTGGTATTCGTAGCTCGACAGTTCCTCGAAGCGCGCGAGCCGCGCCTTGCTCTTGGCCTGCCGGCCCTTGGCGTTCTGCCGCACCCATTCGAGCTCGGCCTTCATCGTCTTGATGCGCGCCTGCTCCTGCTTGGCTTCGGTCTCGAGGCGCTTTTCCTTCTGCTCCAGCCACGACGAGTAGTTGCCCTCGTACGGAATGCCGTAGCCGCGGTCGAGCTCGAGGATCCACTGGCACGCATTGTCGAGAAAGTAGCGGTCATGCGTGACGCCGACCACGGTACCGGGAAAGCGCAGCAGGTACTGCTCGAGCCACTCGACGCTCTCGGCATCGAGGTGGTTGGTCGGCTCATCGAGCAGGAGCATGTCGGGCTTCGACAGCAGCAGGCGGCACAGCGCGACGCGGCGCTTCTCGCCGCCGGACAGGTTCGCGATCTTGGCGTCCCACGGCGGCAGTCGCAGCGCGTCGGCGGCAATCTCCAGTTGATGCTCGAGATCCTCGCCGCTGGTGGCGATGATCGCTTCGTATTTCGCCTGCTCGGCCGCGAGCGCATCGAAATCCGCATCGGGCTCGGCGTACGCGGCATAGATTGCGTCGAGCTTTTCTCGCGCCTGCAGCACCTCGCCCAGGCCCGCTTCGACTTCCTCGCGCACGGTCTTTGCCGGGTCGAGTTGCGGCTCCTGCGGCAGGAAGCCGATCTTCATGTTCGGCATCGGCACCGCTTCGCCGTCGAAGTTTTTGTCCTCGCCCGCCATGATCCTGAGCAGCGTGGACTTGCCCGAGCCGTTGAGCCCGAGCACGCCGATCTTGGCGCCCGGATAGAAGGACAGCGAGATGTTCTTCAGGATTTCGCGCTTGGGCGGCACGATCTTGCCAACCCGGCGCATGGTGTACACGTATTGCATGGGAATTGCAGCGCCGACGGGCGCCGTCGCAAGGCAATGTTCGGCCCTGATTATCGCAGGCCGGCGCCGGAAACGTTTTGCAATGAAAAGCCAGCATTGCATTTACATGGCCGGCCTAGGCTGCCTTTGGAAAGCTGCCGTTCGCGACCACTGAACATCGATCCCGCCGCAGGCCATGACACGTCGAATCGTCCCCGCTCATTCGCAGCCGGTCGCGCGCGCCTCGGCGCATCGCGTCGGCCCGGGGCGTCCGAGCCGGGCCGAGGCGCTGCGGCGCGAAACCGCACTGCTGGACGTCGCTGCTGACCTGATCGCGCGCCACGGGTACCGCAGCCTGAGCCTGGCGGCGATCGCCCGCGAAGCGCACGTCGCCGCGCGCACGATCTACGTGAAATTCGGCGGCAAGGCCGGGCTGCTCGCTGCCGTGGTCGAGCACACCGGCGATCGAATTCTCGAAGATGTACCGGACCTCTCGGGAGAACTGCGTCCCGTTCGGGCGGCTCTGGAAGACTTCGCGTGCGCTTACCTGTGGGCCGTGACGCGTCCAGCAGCCCTCGCACTGCGTCGCACGATCATCGCCGAAGCGGCGGCCTTTCCCGAGGTTGCGCACGCATACTTTGACCGTGGTCCGGCGCGCGCCCAGGCGCAGCTAACGGCCTACTTTCAGCGTTCCGACGTGCGGCGCGCGCTTGCCGCGCGCATGCCGGCAGCGGCGCTCGCCGCCGCGTGCCAGACTGCGCTTCTATGCGACGAATATCGTCGGCTGCTGTTCGCTCTTGCGCCGGCACCCTCCAGACCCATGGTTGCCGCATGGGCCCGGCGTGCCGTCGCGCTGTTCCTCGATGGCGCACGCGCTACGCTGCGTTCCAGTTCAGGTTGAACCCCCGATGAGAGATGCTCCGCGCGACAAACCGCCTCCAGGAACCGTCATCGTGCCCGTCGAAACCACCCCCCGATCGCGCCAGAGAATCATCTGGACCGCAGCGACCCTCGTCGCCGCCGCGTCGATCGGTGTCTGGTACTGGCTGCGGCCGGCGCCCGATGCCGCACCATCGGGTGCGCCGGTGGTGACCAAGGGCGGACGATTCGATCCGGCGGCACGGCCGATGCCGATCACCGCAGTCGCCGCCAAGGCCGCCGACCTGGCGGTGCGCCTCAGTGCGCTCGGTACGGTCACGGCACGCAACACCGTGACCGTGAAGAGCCGGGTCGACGGACAGTTGCTGCGCCTGTACTTCAAGGAGGGCGAAACCGTCAAGGCGGGTCAGCTGCTGGCGCAGATCGACCCGGGGCCCTTCGCAGTGACGCTGGCCCAAGCTGAGGCGCAGAAGGCGCGCGACCAGGCGCAGCTGGACAGCGCCATTGTCGATCTGAAACGGTATCGCGGGCTGCTCGCCACCGATTCGATCGCCTCCCAGCAGGTCGACACGCAGGAAGCGCTGGTGCGCCAACTCGAGGCGACCGTCGCCGCAGACAAGGCGACCGTCGACAACGCGCAGCTGCAGCTGAGCTACACGCGTATCACGGCGCCGATCAGCGGTCGCGTCGGCCTGCGGCAGGTCGATGCTGGCAACCAGATCCGCGCGGGAGATGCCGGCGGTCTCGTGGTCGTGACCGAAGTCGAGCCCATCAGTGTCGTGTTTCCGCTGCCGCAGGACAATCTGCCGACGGTCCTGGCGCGCCTGCACTCCGGCGCGACGCTGCCGGTCGATGCCTTCGATCGGGACGGCCGCACCAAGCTCGCCAGCGGCCGGCTCGCGACCGCAGACAACCTGATCGACCCAGCGACCGGCACGCTGAAGCTGAAGGCGGAGTTCGACAACAAGGACGGCGCGCTCTTTCCGAACCAGTTCGTCAATGCGCGACTGCTGGTCGATACGCTGAAGAGCGCCATCGTCATTCCGACCAGCAGTGTTCAGCGCGGCGCTCCGGGCACGTACGTCTACGTGGTGCAGGACGACTCGACGGTGACGGTGCGCACGGTCAAGCTCGGCCCGGCCGATGGCGAGACGACGTCCGTCGTCGAGGGCCTCGCCGTTGGCGAACGTGTGGTCTCCGACGGTGCGGACAAGCTGCGCGAAGGCGCGCGCGTCGAGGTGATCGACCGCAGCGCGCCATCGGGCGCGGCACCGGGCCCGATGCGCGGACCGCGCGGCAATGGCAAGGGCGGCGACCCGTCGCGCAAGAAACGCGACGCCGCCACGCCGGCCGACGGCGCCAGGTCGTAGACGATATGAATCCGTCGCGCCAATTCATCCTGCGCCCGGTCGCGACCACGCTGCTGATGATCGCGATCCTCGTGGCGGGGCTGATTGCGTATCGTTTCCTGCCGCAGTCCGCACTGCCACAGGTCGACTACCCGACGATCCAGGTCACCGCGCTGTACCCGGGCGCGAGCCCCGAGGTCGTCACGTCGTCGATCACGGCGCCGCTCGAGCGCCAGTTTGGCCAGATGCCGGGACTCAACCAGATGTGGTCCACGAGCTCGGCCGGCGCCTCGGTGATCACGCTGCGCTTCGATCTGGCGCTGACGCTCGACGTGGCCGAACAAGAAGTGCAGGCCGCCATCAATGCCGCCGCGACGTTCCTGCCGACCGATCTGCCGCTGCCGCCGGTCTACAACAAGGTCAATCCGGCCGACGCACCGATCCTGACGCTCGGGCTGACCTCGAAGACGCTGCCGCTCACGAAGGTGCAGGACCTCGCGGACACGCGTCTCGCGCAGAAGCTGTCGCAGGTGCCGGGCGTGGGTCTGGTCAGTGTCACGGGCGGACAGAAGCCCGCCGTGCGCGTGCAGGCCAATCCGAAAGCGCTCGCCGCGCTGGGATTGGCGATGGACGACCTGCGCAACGCAATCGCCGCCGGCAACGTCAATCAGGCCAAGGGAAGCTTTGACGGACCGACGCGCGCCTCCACCATCGATGCCAACGATCAATTGAAGTCGGAACAGGATTACCTCAACCTCGTGGTCGGGTGGAAGAACGGCGCGCCGATCCGCGTGCGCGACGTGGCCGATGTGGTCAACGATGCCGAAAACGTGCGGCTCGCGGCCTGGGTCAACGCCGACCCCGGCATCGTGCTCAACATTCAGCGCCAGCCGGGCGCCAACGTGATCGAAACCGTCGATCGCATCAAGGCGCTGCTGCCGCAACTGTCTGCCGGGCTGCCGTCCGCGGTCGAAATGCATGCGCTGACCGACCGCACGGTCACGATCCGCGCCTCGGTTGAGGACGTGCAGATCGAGCTGCTGCTCGCGGTGGCGCTGGTCGTCGCGGTGATCTTCGTCTTCCTGCGCAGCGTGCCGGCGACCGTGATCCCGAGCCTGGCGGTGCCACTGTCGCTGGTCGGCACCTTCGGCGTGATGTACCTGGCGGGCTTCTCGATCAACAACCTGTCGCTGATGGCGCTCACGATTGCCACCGGATTCGTGGTCGATGACGCCATCGTGATGATCGAGAACATCTCCCGCTACATCGAGGCCGGCGAGAAGCCCCTGGCGGCGGCACTCAAGGGCGCGGGCCAGATCGGCTTCACGATCATCTCGCTCACCGTCTCGCTGATCGCGGTGCTGATCCCGCTGCTCTTCATGGGCGACGTGGTCGGGCGCCTGTTCCGCGAATTCGCGATCACGCTCGCCGTGGCGATCCTGATCTCCGCCGTGGTTTCGCTGACGTTCACGCCAATGCTGTGCGCGAAGCTGCTGCACCAAACGCCGCACGAAAAGCAGCGTCGCATTTTCGCAGCCAGCGAACGCGTGTGGCAGGCCATCGTCGCTGCCTACGGCCGCGCGCTGAACTGGGTGCTCGAGCGCCAGGGACTGACGCTGCTCGTCGCCGTGGGCACGCTGGTGCTGACGGTGCTGCTGTACGTCGTCGTGCCCAAGGGCTTCTTTCCGCAGCAGGACACCGGCGCGATCCAGGGCGTGACCGAGGCATCGCAGTCGACTTCGTTCGCGGCGATGGCAGACCGGCAGCAGGCGCTCGCGCGCGCGATCCTCGACGATCCGGCCGTCGAAAGTCTGTCGTCCTTCATCGGCGTGGACGGTATCAACACGACGCTCAACAGCGGCCGCCTGCTGATCAATCTGAAGGAGCATTCGACGCGCGACGATCAGGCGACGATCCTGGCGCGGCTCAAGCAGCGAGCCGCCACCGTGCCGGGGATCGCGCTGTACCTGCAGCCGGTGCAGGACCTGACCATCGAAGACCGTGTCGCGCGCACGCAGTACCAGTTCTCGCTGTCCACGCCCGATCTGGCCGAGCTGCAGACCTGGGTGGCAAAGCTGGTCGAGCGGCTGCAGCGCGAATCGATACTGGCCGACGTGGCGAGCGACCTGCAGGACCAGGGACGCCAGGCCTATGTCGTGATCGACCGCGACAGCGCCGGCCGGCTGGGCATCACGACGAGCGCGATCGACAGCGCGCTGTACAACGCGTTCGGCCAGCGATTGATTTCGACCATTTTCACGCAGGCGAGCCAGTATCGCGTCGTACTCGAAGTCAAGCCACAGTACCAGCAGGGCCTGGCGGCACTTGACCACATCTACGTGACCGCGCAGGGCGGCGGCCAGGTGCCGCTGTCCGCGGTCGCCCGTGTCGAGGAACGGCCGAGCGTGCTCGCGGTCAATCACCTGGGCCAGTTTCCCGCGGCCACCGTGTCGTTCAACCTGGTGCACGGTGCCTCACTCGGCGAGGCGGTGACGGCCATTGAAGACGTGGAGCGCGAGCTCGCACTGCCGGCCAGCATCCAGACGCAGTTCGAGGGCGCCGCGCTCGCCTTCCGCGCCGGACTCGGCAACGAGGTGCTGCTGCTGCTGGCGGCGATCGTCACCATGTACATCGTGCTCGGCGTGCTGTACGAAAGCTTCATCCATCCGGTGACGATTCTTTCCACGCTGCCGTCGGCGGGTATCGGCGCGCTGCTGGCGCTGATGGTCACGCGCAACGATCTTTCGGTGATCGCGGTGATCGGCATCGTGCTGCTGATCGGCATCGTGAAGAAGAACGCGATCATGATGGTCGACTTCGCACTCGACGCCGAGCGCCATGAAGGCAAGTCGCCGCGCGAGGCCATCCACCAGGCCTGCCTGCTCCGGCTGCGGCCGATCCTGATGACGACCTTCGCGGCGCTCTTTGGCGCCTTGCCGCTGATGCTCGGCACGGGCGTCGGCTCCGAACTGCGCCATCCGCTGGGCGTCACGATGGTCGGCGGGCTGCTGGTGAGCCAGGTGCTGACGCTTTTCACGACGCCCGTGATCTATCTCGCCTTCGACCGGCTGGCGCGCCGCCGGGGGTGGGCAGACGGCGGCGAACCTGCCGCTGCCGAATGACGCGGCACCTTCGCCGCGAACCCGAAGAGGAAAGGATGCACAAGATGAAGGCGACTGCGCGGCACCTTGCGATGGCGCTGACACTGTCCGCCCTTGCCGCCACCTCGGCCTGGGCGCAGCATGACGAGCACCGGGAACGGCATGGCGATGATCGCTTCCGCAACCCGCACTGGGTCTACGACTCGCGCCACCATCTGAATCACTATTACCCGGTGCACGGCGAGTTCGTCGCGGCGCTGCCAGGCGGCGCGATTTCGATCGCGGTCGGTAGTGGAAGATTCTTCTTCCACGGCGGCGTGTGGTTCCGGCCGTATGGTCCGCGTTTCGTGGTCATCGCGCCGCCGATCGGCATCGTCGTGCCGGTGCTGCCGCCGGCGTATGTGACGCTGTGGGTTGGCGGAGCGCCGTACTACTACGCCAACGACGTGTACTACACGCCGGCGCCGGGCGGCTACGTCGTCACCGCGCCGCCGCCGAATATCGAAGCAGCGCCGCCGCCACCCTCGCCGCTGCCAGGGCAGCCACCTTCAGTGCCCGAGCCGGTCATTTACCCGCGCAACCGCCAGAGCACGGAGCAGACGAACGCCGACCGCGGCGCCTGCGCGCAGTGGGCGACCTCGCAGTCGGTGGGCAAGGACGCTTCCGTGTACCCGCGCGCGTTCGCGGCCTGCATGGACGGGCGCGGCTACACGGTTCGATAGCCGCCTTGGGCATCGCAACGGTGACGGCCGGGCGGCGAAACGCGACGACGCAATGAACATTTCCGCCCCATTCATCCAGCGGCCGGTCGCAACGACGCTGCTCGCGCTCGGCGTGCTGCTGGCCGGCATCGTCGCGTTCCGTTTGCTGCCGGTTGCGCCGTTGCCGCAGGTGGATTTTCCGACCATCTCGGTCTCGGCGTCATTGCCGGGGGCCAGTCCCGAAACGATGGCGGCGACCGTGGCCACCCCCCTGGAGCGCGCACTGGGCCGCATCGCCGGCGTCACCGAGATGACCTCCAGCAGCTCGCTCGGCAACGCGCGCATCACGCTGCAGTTCGATCTGGACCGCAACATCGATGGCGCCGCGCGCGACGTGCAGGCGGCGATCAACGCCGCGCGCACGCTGCTGCCGTCCGGGTTGCCGAGCAACCCGACTTACCGCAAGGTCAACCCGGCCGATGCGCCGATCATGATCCTGTCGCTGACCAGCGACACGCTGACGCGCGGCCAGATGTACGACGCCGGCTCGACGATCCTGGCGCAAAAGATTTCGCAACTGCCGGGCGTGGGCAATGTCACCGTCGGCGGCTCGGCGTTGCCGGCGGTGCGAGTCGAGCTGAATCCGCCTGCGCTCAACCGCATGGGCCTGTCGCTGGAGCAGGTGCGCGGTGCCATCGCCGCCAGCAACGCGAATCGGCCCAAGGGCGCGGTCGAGGACGGGGCGCGCCACTGGCAGATCTATGCCAACGACCAGGCCACCAAAGCCGTCGACTACCTGCCGCTGGTGGTCGCGTATCGCAACGGCGCCGCGGTGCGGCTGTCGGACGTGGCCGAGGTCGTGGATTCGGTGCAGGACCTGCGCAATGACGGGCACACCAACGGCAAACCCTCGGTGCAGCTGATCGTCTATCGCCAGCCCGGTGCGAACATCATCGAGACGGTGGAAGGCGTGAAAGCCCTGCTGCCGCTGCTGCGCGCCTCGATCCCGGCGGCGGTCAACCTCGACGTCGTGATGGAACGCACGACCTCGATCAAGGCGTCGCTGCGCGAGGTCGAGCGCACGCTGATCATCGCGCTGCTGCTGGTGATCGGCGTCGTCTACGCCTTTCTGCGCAACGGCCGGGCCACGCTGATCCCGGCGGTCGCGGTGCCGTTGTCGCTGGTCGGCACGTTCACGGTGATGTACCTGCTGAATTTCAGCCTGAACAATCTGTCGCTGATGGCGCTCACGATCGCCACCGGTTTCGTCGTCGACGACGCCATCGTGGTTCTGGAAAATACCTCCCGCCACCTCGAGGAAGGCATGCGGCCGATGGCCGCTGCGCTGCAGGGGGCGCGCGAGGTCGGGTTCACGGTGCTGTCGATGAGCCTGTCGCTGATCGCGGTCTTCATCCCCATCCTGGCGATGGGCGGCGTCATCGGGCGCCTGTTCCGCGAGTTCGCGGTGACGCTGTCGGTCGCCATCGCGATATCGCTGCTGGTGTCGCTGACGTTGACGCCGATGATGTGCGCGCGGCTGCTCGCGCGCCGCGACGCGGAAGGCCGGCAGGCGCGCTGGAAGGACTGGTCGGAGCGTGGCTTCGCCCGGCTCGCGCGCGGCTACGAGCGCTCGCTCGGATGGGCGCTGCGCCACTCATTGCTCATGCTGCTGTTGTTCTTCGCCACCATCGCCGGCAACGTCTGGCTGTACGTGATCGTGCCGAAGGGCTTCTTCCCGCAGCAGGATGTGGGCCTGATGATCGGCAACATCCAGGCCGACCAGAGCATCTCGTTCCAGGCGATGCGCGAAAAAGTGCGCTCGCTGGCCGAGATCGTCAAGAGCGATCCGGCGGTGCAAAACGTCGTCGCCTTCACCGGCGGCGGCCAACGCAACGGCGGCTTCATGTTCGTGGTCCTAAAGCCGCGCGCCGAGCGCGACATCAGCGCCGACCAGATCAATGACCGCCTGCGGCCAAAGACCGCGCCTGTTCCGGGCGCGAGCCTGTTCCTGGTGCCGGCGCAGGACATCCGCATCGGCGGGCGCGCCGCCAACGCGCAGTATCAGTACACGCTGCAAGGTGACGATCTGGCCGAACTGCGCGCCTGGGAACCGCGGGTGCGCCAGGCGCTGGCGGCGCTGCCGGAACTCGTCGACGTCAACACCGACCTGCAGGACCGCGGACTGCAGACCTCACTCGTCATCGACCGCGACACCGCCTCGAGGCTGGGGGTGACGCCGCAGATGATCGACGCGGTGCTGAACGACGCCTTCGGCCAGCGCCAGGTGTCGACGATCTATATGCCGCTGAATCAGTACCACGTCGTGATGGAAGCCGCACCGCGCTTTTGGCAGAGTCCGGACTCGTTGCGCGACATCTTCGTGATCACGGGCGCGGGCGCGCAGGTGCCGCTGTCGTCGTTTGCGAAGTGGGAGCCGAGCGCCACGCCGCTCGCGGTCAATCACCAGGGGCAGTTTGCGGCGAGCACAATCTCGTTCAACCTGCCACCCGCGGTCTCGCTGTCACAGGCCTCGCGCGCGATCGAAGATGCGCTGGCGAAGATCGGTTTGCCCACGTCGATCCGCGGCAGCTTCCAGGGCACGGCGCAGGCGTTCCAGAAGTCGCTCGCGACCCAGCCGCTGCTGATTGCCGCGGCGATCGCGGCGATGTACATCGTGCTCGGGATCCTTTACGAAAGTTATGTGCACCCGGTGACGATCCTGTCGACGCTGCCGTCGGCCGGCGCCGGCGCAATCCTCGCGCTGCTCGCCAGCGGCACCGATTTTTCCATCATGGCGCTGATCGGCGTCTTCCTGCTGATCGGCATCGTCAAGAAAAATGCGATCCTGATGGTCGACTTCGCGATCACCGCCGAGCGCGACCGCGATCTGCATCCGCGCGACGCGATCCTGCAAGCCTGCCAGCTGCGGCTGCGGCCGATCCTGATGACGACGATGGCCGCACTGCTCGGCGCCGTGCCGCTGGCGATCGGCTTCGGCGACGGCGCCGAGCTTCGCCGGCCGCTCGGCATTTCCATCGTCGGCGGACTGATCGCCAGCCAGTTGCTGACGCTGTACACGACGCCGGTCATCTATCTGTACCTCGACCGCGCCCGCCTGGCGATCGCACGCTGGCGCCGGCGCTCGCCGCACAGCGGACCGCTGATCGATCCGGCCGGCGCGCACTGAACGTGTTCACGATATGCACACAACCCTGAGAGCCTCCCGCACGCTCGCGCTGCTCGCCCTGCTGCTCGCTGGTTGCGCCGTCGGTCCCGACTACACGCGCCCGACCATGACGATGCCGGCGGCGTTCAAGGAAGCCCCGGACTGGCGGCCGGCCGAGCCGCGCGACGAGCAACCGCGCGGGCCATGGTGGAGCGTGTTCGGCGACCCCGAACTCGACGCGCTCACCGCGAAGGTCGAGGTCTCGAATCAGAGCCTGCGCGCGGCGGTCGCGAGTTACGACCAGGCGCGCGCGCTGACTGCGCAGGCGCGCGCGGCTTTCTTCCCGACCCTGTCGGCCGGCGCGGCACAGACGCGCGGCAGCAGCGCAGTCAGCGGCGCCGCCGCGACCAGCACGAGCGTTCAGATGTCCGCCGTGTGGGAGCTGGACCTCTGGGGCCGCGTGCGCCGCAGCGTCGAAGCCAGCGAGTCGAACGCACAAGCGAGCTACGCCGAACTCGAGGCGACGCGCCTGTCACTGCAGGCGCAGCTGGCGCAGGACTATTTCCTGGTGCACGCTGCCGATGCGCAGATCCGTCTGCTCGATGAAACGGTCTCGGCCTATGCGCGGTCTCTGGAACTGACGCGCAATCGCTACACCGCCGGCGTGGCGACGCGCGCCGATGTCGCGGCCGCCGAAACGCAGCTCGCGAGCGCGCGTGCGCAGCGCGTCGACGCCGGCATCGGCCGCGCGCAGCTGGAACACGCGATCGCACTGCTGATCGGCGCCGCGCCGGCGCAATTCGCGTTGGCGGCGCGCGCGTCGCTGCCCACCGCGCAGCCGTTGCCGCAGATTCCGGCGCTGCTGCCGGCGCAACTGCTCGAACGCCGTCCTGACATTGCCAGTGCCGAGCGGCGCGCGGCGGCCGCCAACGCGCAGATCGGGGTGGCGCAATCGGCGTACTTCCCGACCCTGTCGCTCGCCGCGGCCGGCGGTTACCGGGGCCCGAGCTGGAGCGATCTCATCTCGGCTCCCAATCAGGTCTGGTCGCTCGGGCCGGCCCTTGCCGCTATCTTGTTCGACGGCGGAGCGCGCAGCGCGGCCACCGATGCCGCGCGCGCGGGATTCGAGCAGGCCGCCGCGCAGTACCGGCAGACCGTGCTCGTCGCGCTGCAGGAGGTGGAGGACAACCTCACGGCGCTGCGCCTGCTGGAGGAGGAAGCGCAATTGCAGCGCGACGCGGTGCGCGCAGCACGCGAGTCGCTCGACCTGACGACGAACCAGTACAAGGCCGGCACGGTGAGCTTCCTGAGCGTGATCCTCGTTCAGGCGATACTCTTCTCGGCGCAGCGCGCCGAAGTGGACATCCGCGGCCGGCAGTTGATCGCCAACGTCACGCTGATCCGCGCGCTCGGCGGCGGCTGGCACGAGACCGTGGCGACGCGCTGACGGGGCCCTGCGCCGCGCGCGAGCGCCGCGCAGCCGAGGCCGCAATATCGAGCGGTCGCCCTGCGCAGAATCGCTCAGACAGAGACAAGACTCACTCAAGAAGGAAATGATCATGCTCCCCGTTGTTCGACTCGCCATTGCCCTGATGGCAGCACTCTCGCTGCTTCCCGCGCCGGCCGGCGCACAGGGTTCGACCGGCGCGCTGCCGAACTTTCGCGACATCGTGCAACGCTTCGGCGCAGCCGTTGTCAGCATCCGCACCACCCAGACGTTGCGCCTGACGCTCGATGCGCCGAGCGCCAACGGCGCCGAGGACGCCGGCGTCCAGAAACCTTCGTGGCGCGGCGCCGAGGCCCCCTTGCGCAGCAGGATCGTGCGCGGGCTCGGCTCCGGATTCTTCGTGCGGTCCGACGGCATCATCCTCACCAACGCGCACGTCGTCGAAAACTCGACCGAAGTCACGGTGGGCCTCACTGACGAACGCGAATTCACGGGCCGTGTGCTCGGCGCCGATCCGGTCTCCGATGTCGCGGTCGTCAAGATCGATGCACCGAACATGCCGACGGTACCGATCGGCCAGCCTGCGCGTGCGCTGCCGGGCGACTGGGTGCTTGCCATCGGCGCGCCATTCGGGTTCGAGAATTCCGTGACCACGGGCGTGGTGTCCGCCAAGGGCCGCTCACTGCCGGATAACTCCGGCGTCCCCTTCATCCAGACCGACGTCCCGATCAATCCCGGCAATTCCGGCGGCCCCTTGTTCACCCTCGCAGGGGAGGTGATCGGAATCAACTCGCAGATCTACTCGAACACCGGCGCGTTCCAAGGCATGTCGTTCGCGATCCCGATCGACGTGGCGATGAAGATCGCCGAACAGTTGATCTCGACCGGCCGGGTGGTACGGGCCCACCTCGGCGTGTCATTCCAGGACGTGACCCCGGCGCTCGCCGAGGCCTTCGGGCTGCCCGCGGCGCGTGGTGCGCTCGTGAACGACGTCGGGCTCGACAGTCCCGCACAACGCGCCGGACTGAAGGCCGGCGACGTCATCCTTTCGGTCAACGACGCTGTCGTCGCCCACGCGTTTGACCTGCCACGGCACGTGTCGGATATCGCGCCGGGCACGCGCGCGGTGCTGAACATCGTGCGTGACCGCAAGCCGATGCGCGTTGAGGCCACTCTCACGGCCGCCGAAGGCGACGACGGCAGCCCCGATGCGCCCGGCGTTGAGCGCCTGCCCCTGTCGGTCGGGCTCGCGGTACGGGCGTTCACGCCAAGCGAGCGCATGCGGGCAGGTTTCGGCGGCCTCGTCGTGATCGAAGCCGGCGGTAACGCCGCGAAGGCAGGCGTCGAGGCCGGTGATCTTCTGCTCGCTGTCAACGGACAAACCATCTCCGATATCCGTCAACTGCGAGCGCACCTGGCCAGCAGCGGCGGGAATCGCATCGCGCTGCTGGTGCAGCGGGACGACGGCCGCCGTTATCTTGCGCTCTCTCTCGGCAATGGCTAGCGTGCAACGCGCGCCGACGCAGCCCGGCGTTCAGCGTTCTGACGGAGCCGACGAGGGCGCCTTCGAAGACACCTCCGGCGAATCTCCGTCGCGCCATATCCTGCCGACCTCGGCGACGATGGCCGGCGTGTGCATGACGGTGATTGGCCTCGTCAAGCTGCTCGAATCGCGCACTCGCCCGTCCCACATCGATGAACTCTTCGCGGTCGACGCCCTGATATTCCTTGCGAGTGCGTTTGCTTCGTACCTGTCAATCCGCTCGCAACGCAAACGCCGACGTTTCGAACGGCTCGCCGACGCGATTTTCATGATCGCGCTCGTGGTCATGACCATTGCTGGCGCCGCGTTCGCATTCGAACTGATCTGACATACGGAACGATGGACTCGCATTCCGGCAGCAGATTCGCATGACAGGCAGGACGGCTGAATCCGGGTTCGCTTCCGCCAAGCCTGGCGGCGGAGCTTCGGCAGGTCCCCGCGCCGACGCACCGCTCGCGGACGGCGACCCGGCCGTAACTGTCCGGCAGTTCCTCCAGATCTTCACCTCCGTGATGCTGCCGATGTTTCTGGCGGCCATCGACCAGACGCTGCTTGCCACCGCCACGCCGGCGATCGCGGTCGATCTGGGCGGGCTGCGGGACACTACCTGGATCGCGCTCGGCTATCTGATCGCCACCACGATCACGGTGCCGCTCTATGGTCGCCTCGGCGACCGCTACGGGCGCCGGCGCATTCTGCTCATTGCGATCGGCATCTTCGCGCTCGGCTCGACCGCTTGCGGCGCCGCGCAGTCGATGCTGCAACTGTCCATCGCGCGCGTGCTGCAGGGGCTCGGTGGCGGCGGGCTGATGGTGATCTCACAGGCGCTCGTGGGCGAACTGCTGCCGCCGCGGCAGCGGCCCCGATTCCAAGGCTATTTCGCCGCCATCTTCACGCTGGCCAGCATCTTGGGCCCAGTGCTTGGCGGCTTTGTCGTCACGCATTCAAGCTGGCGGTGGCTCTTCCTTGCCAACGTGCCGCTCACGTTGCTCGCCGCCTGGCGCCTCAGCCGGCTGCCGGCCGCGAAGACCGCCCGTGCCGCATTAGCGATCGCCGACGGCGCCGGCGCGCTGATGTTTGCTCTCGCCACGATCAGCGCGCTCGTGTGGCTGACCTTTGCCGGCCAGCGCTTCGCGTGGACCTCCGTGGAAAGCGTGGTGCTCGGCATCATGGCCATTGTGCTGGCGTGGCTGCTGGTGCGACGCGAACGTGTGCACGCGGCACCGTTTCTTCCGGTGGAGTTGCTGCGCGTGCCCGGCGTGGCCGCCATGGCCGGCACGGTCGTGCTGTTTGCGTCGTGCTTCTTCGCCAGCGTGTTCTTCCTGCCGATCTATCTGCAGCTCGGCGCCGGTGCGGGAGCCGCCCATTCGGGCCTGCTGCTTCTGCCGGTCACGCTCGGCATGGTGATCGGTGCGACGACCACCGGACGCATCGTCGCGCACACCCGGCGGCCGACGCCGATGCCGGTGGTCGGCATGTCGCTGTCGAGTCTCGCGCTGTTCGCGCTCGGCATTGCGCCGCCATCAACGTCGGCCATTGCGGCACTCGGACTGGCGTGCGGCATCGGTTTCGGCACCGTGATGCCGACCGCGCAGCTCACGATCCAGACCCTGGCTGGCCGCGAAAAGCTCGGCGCCGCCGCTGCGGTCGTGTCGCTGTCTCGGTCGCTCGGGGCCGTTCTTGGCACCGCCGTCTTCGGCGCGCTGGTCTACGGGCTACTGCACGGCATCGATCTCGAGACCGCGCTGCGCGATGTCACTGCCCATCGACCCGAGATCCTGCGCGCATTCCAGCACGGTTTCGTGGCCTCCGCCGTGCTGGCGGCAGCCAGCGCCTGGGCCGCCGCGCGCCTGCCACCGCTGCGGCTGTAGGCCTGCCTTCAAATGCTCGCGATCTATACGCGACGTACGGGCCGGCCCCTCCCGACGTCTTGGCACCCTCGACGGCAAAGAACACCGTGCGCCCGTAGAAGAACGGCAGTCCCCAGTCGAAGCTGGGACTCGATGAGCCAAGCGGGGGGTTGGGCCCGGCAATGTTGCTGAACGCCGCGAAATTCGGCTGTGCCTGAAACAAGGCATCGGCCGCCGCGACGCTGAACGAAACGGTGGACCGCAGGCCATTGGCGCCGATGTTGGTGGCGGCCACCGGAAGGGTGTTCAAAGGACAGTACAGGAAGTCGTTCACCGCGCACGTCAACAGGCGCGCATTGGTCGCATCGCTGAAATACAGCCCATTCGAACCGCTGTCGATGAAGCTCTCCGGGTAGGGCAGGCCGCTCGCGCCCAACAACGTTGTGAAATATCCCGAATTCGGATCCACCGTCAGGACCGCCGCGCTACCCAGCGCGTTGTTCGCCTGGGTGCCGATTCCAAACGTCAAGGTTCCGGTCGCGGTCGCGGCCCCTTGCGCCGGCACGGCAGGCAACGCCAGCGCTATGCCGTTGTTGTCGGCGGCAAACGCCGTCACCGGATTGGGCACCTGCCGCGCGAGAGGGACGTTGGCGGGCTGGCAGCCCGAGGAAGTGCACGCATAGTAGGCGGCAGGGACATTGCCCGAGGTACAGGCATCTCCGCAGTCCTGCGCGAAATTGCCTACCCCCAGCAAACCGTTCGCGTACAGATCCCCGACGGTGTTCTGCCGGCTGTCGCCGGTCGACGAGCAGGTCGGGGGAACGACCGGGAATGCGGCATCGCCGATCACCTGTATCGGAATGGATTTCGCCACCTCGCCGCCCATCCTGACATCCGCTGATCGAATCGCGCCCCAGACATAACTGGACACGAACTGATAGCACTCCGCGAGCGGGTTGCCGCTCGCGGCCCCCGAATCCGTCATGCCCGGCAGGGACAGGTTATTGAGCGCTGATGCGACCAGACGCAGGCCAATGGAGCCGGTATCCACCCAGACGTGATCGATCGTCTGGCACGCCGTGGCGCTGCCCGCGTTGCAGATGGTGACGGTCACGTAAGCCTGGTTCAATGCGCCGACCGGAGCGCCGCCCACGACGGGTCCAAGGTCGACGACCCTCGGCACAGAATTTTGCACCGGCCCCGGATTGGCCGACGAAGATCCCGCGCCACCCCCGCACGACGAAAGCGTCAGCAGCGCGAGCAGGACCGTAACGAAGACGAAGGCGCGCATGCTGGGCCCCTCAACGAAGCTCACTCGTGCTGATCCCGGGTGGGAGCTGCTGCGGCAGATAGGCCATTCCTTTGAAAGCGCGCGGGTGGCCGCTGGTACGGATCACCAGATCCGTGTCCTGCCGCAGCACCGGCCTGTGCCCCTTGGCCGAGGCCCTGGCGCTCTCGACGTAGCGAGCGTAGTAGGCACCCAGAAGTTGCTGCAGATCGGGCATTCGAGGCCCGTCCCATCCCACCGCGAAAACCCGTTGCGTCGAGGACAGGTACTCGCGGACGTTGATGCCGCCCGCAAGCTGCAACTCATGCACTGTGTAGGCCGACGGCGATGGTGCGGCAGCCCGGGAGGTCATCCGCAGCGCCGGAAAACGGGAGCGGTCCAACTCGACGGTCGAAGCGTCGCCCCCGAGTGTTGCCGGTGCGCTGCCCGGCGCCAGCAGACCCGCCGACACGACAAGAGCGAACGGGCAGGCGATGGAAAAGGACGAAACGAACCGGATCAGCGGGTGTGGCGTTTTCATGAGCGGGCACATTAGTCGGCAATCGCGCCCGAACATTGCGTCACGATTCTGAACTTGTAAGAGAATGTGGCCCGGTCCCGAAGCGGCACCGGATCTTGCGCGCATCACCTCCGGCGCGGGCAAACCACGCGCTCACGTCAGGCGGCCGTGCGCGGGAGCGTCAACACGGCCGCCAAACCGCCGCCGGGCCGCAGCTCAAGTCGCACGTCGCCACCGTGCAGGCGCGCGACCGCACGCGCGATGGCCAACCCAAGGCCGGTGCCGCCTGATTCCTTGGCGCGCGAACTCTCCAGCCGGACATACGGCTCAAACACGCGCTCGCGTTCCGCCTCGGGAATGCCCGGACCACGATCTTCGACGCGGATCTCGACCCGCTGCGCAGAGTCGCTGACTGCCACGTCCACGCGCGGCCCGCCGTAGCGCCGCGCGTTGTCGACCAGGTTGGCCAGGCAGCGTTCCAGCGCCAGCGGTCGCGCGAGCAACGGCTGAGCACTGCCTTGCACCACCACTTCGGCGCCGAGCGCATCGCCGTCTTCCGCGATGCGCTCGAGCAACGCGTTGACATCGAGCAGCACCGGCTTTTCACTGGTCCGGCCACTGCGCAGAAACTGCAACGTGTTGTCGATCATCCGTTCCATGTCGGCAAGATCGGACTCGATCGAAGCGCGCTGCGCCGTGTCAGGCAGGTTCTCCAGGCGCAAGCGCAGTCGCGTGAGCGGCAGCCGGAGATCATGCGAGACGGCGGCCAGGGCGACCGTGCGCGTCTCGATCATGCGCTTCAGATCGCTCTGCATGGCATTGAAGGCGCGCGCCGCGCCGGCGATCTCGCTCGGGCCCGTTTCCGGCAGCGGCGCCTGATCGAGATTCACCGGCAGGCCCGCCGCCGCGACGGCCAATGCGCGCAAGGGACGCGTCAGGCGACGTACGATCCACAGCGCCAGCGCGGCAACTATCAGGAGCACCACGCCGGTCGCGCCCAGAATGCGCATCGGATCCTCCGGCAAGGGTCCGGGCAGCGCGTGATAGAAGGTCGCGACCGTGCCGTCGGCGAGCCGCGCCTGCAACTCGGCACGGATCAGCATGCGCGGATACGGTCGCGACTCATCGGGCCGCAACGCGGGTGCCGTGTTGCTCGGGTTGCGCTCGAATGAACGGTCGCGCCGCGGCGCATTCGGTTCGTCCGGTCGTGCTCGGCGCTCCGTAAACGCTTCGCCACGCAGCGAAAGCACCTGAAGCGGCAGCGGACGCGGCAGCAAGCGTCGCACGTCGTCCGCAAAAGCGGTCGCCTCTTCGCCGGCCGCGGCATCAGCCTGCCACGGCTCGTCGAGGCGTATGCGCGTCGGCGGCAGACTCAGCGCGTGCACGAGACGGGCACGCTCGGCGGCGTCCGCGGCATCGAGCGCATCGATGATCCCGGCGATGCGCTGCGCGGCGTGCGTCCCCAGGAGCCGCTGCGCCAGCCGCGTTCGCTCATCGAGCATCAGCCAGGCGCCGATCACCTGCGCGGTGACGATGCCTACCAGCAGCGCCAGCACGATCTGCCCGAATAGCGTGCGCGGCAGCAGCCTCAAACTGCCGTCCCGGGGTTCGACACCAGCATGTAGCCCTCACTGCGCACCGTGCGGATCAGCTTCGGCTCGCGCGCATCGTCGCCCAGCCGTCGCCGCAACCGACTGACCAGCACGTCGACCGTGCGATCAATGCGGCTGGCTTCCCGTCCCGCGAGCGCATCGATCAACTGGTCACGCGTCAGCACCCTGTTGAGGTTCTCAGCCAGTGCGCGCAGCAGTCGGAATTCGCCACTGGGCAACGGCACCACGAGTCCACCCGGATCGCGCAGGTTGTGCCCGGCCAGATCGAGCGTCCAGCCGGCGAACGAAACCTGCGTGAGGTCGGCTGACGCACGATCGCCGGCGCGCCGCAGGATGCTCTTGATGCGTGCCAGCAGTTCACGTGGGCTGAATGGTTTGGGCAGATAGTCGTCGGCACCCATTTCGAGGCCGATCACGCGATCGACCTCGTCCCCGCGCGCCGTCAGCATGAGGACTGGCAGTTTCGATTGCGCGCGCAGCGTGCGGCACAGGGTCAACCCGTCGTCTCCCGGCAGCATCAGATCGAGAACGACGAGATCGAACTTTCCGCGCTCCATGTTCGACCACATCGCCGCACCGTCAGCGCAGGTGACCACCTCGTAGCCGGATTTGCCCAGATAGCCGGAAAGCAGATCGCGCAGACCCGGGTCATCGTCAACGACAAGGATTCGGGAACTCATGACCGTGAGGTAAGCGCAGGCATATCAGAGCATAGCGAGTCGCCGCGCGCCGCCTAGCGGCAATCACATCTGCTGACCAAGTGTTACCTCGGGTTCACACGCGGCGGATGCAAGAACTGAACCGGTTCACACGACCGCGTTCCAATGCTGGATACCGACTCCGTGGAGAGCGCCATGAACGAACACCGTCTGAATTGGACCTGCCTAAGCATCTCGGCGGCACTGCTCGGCGTCACCGCCGGCGCCTTCGCCCAGACACCCGCCATGCCACCCGTGCGCGACGCCACGATGCAGGCGCAGCACCACGAGATGATGCAGAGTCGTCTCGATCAGCTCGGACGGCGACTCGAAATCCGCGCGTCGCAAGAGGATGCATGGCAAAACTACGCGAGCGCCGTGAAGAGCCTGCCTGCTGCCGCCCCCGCGCTGCCGGCCGCGAATGCGGACGCGACGGCGATCGCGCGCATGCGCGCCGAGCGGGCCACGGCGCGCGCGCAACGGTTGACCCAGATCGCCGACGCCACTGCCAAGCTGGCGCAGGTGCTCGACCCGAAGCAGCGGCTCGTACTCGATGAGGTCATGCGCCACGCCGGCCGACCCCACGGCCCGGGTGGCATGCGGCCGGACGCGATGCACGAGCATGGCCGCTTCTGACCCGTCTCAGACACGTTGACCACACGGATCGACGTTCCCGTTTGGGTGAACCGCACGATGTCCTCGCAGCGGTCTTTTGGCATCGATGCGCAGGGATATTGATTTGAGAAAGCAGATGGTCGACCTATCCATCGCCGCTCTGGGAGCTGTTGTAGCGGACGCCGCGCGCGCCGCTGACGACGCCGGTCCGTATGTCGGCGCCAGTATCGGCCGCTCGCAACTGACCGCGGGCGCGGAGACGATCGATGGCGCATTCGCCGCTCAGGGTCTGGGCACCAGCACCTCGCTCGACCGCAACGACACGAGCTATGCGCTGACGCTGGGTTATCGCGTCAGCAAGTTCTTCGCCTTCGAAGGTAATTACATCGACTTCGGCAAGTACCGCCTGACGTCGGCGGTGAACTCGCCGGCCTTGGATACGATCAATGGCCAATACAAGGCCGACGGATTCGACCTCGTGGCGGTCGGCATCCTGCCGCTCGACGATGGCTTCGCCGCCTACGGCAAACTCGGCGCACTGTGGTCGAAAGCACAACTTGATGCCGCATCGACCGGCGCCGTCAACGTGTCAGGCGAAAGCCATTCCGGCACCGGCCTCACTTACGGACTGGGCCTCAGCTATGACCTGACGCGTAACGTCTCCACGAAGGTCGAGTGGAACCGCTACGACCATATCGGTTCCGCAGATTCCACGGGCCGCACCGACGCCAATGTCTACTCCCTCGGCGTCGCGTATCTCTTCTAGCGCCGGACCCACTGAACGTCGGCGTTCGCCGCCGGAGAACCGCTGCGCTTCCGCCGACGCAGTCGTTCTTCGGCGGCGGCCGGCGTGCCGAGCCGCCGCCGGGTCAGAGCGCGCGAGACACACATCGCGCAAGGTTGCCGTATTCGAACCGCCCGCGCTAGCTGATGGTGGAAACCATGCCTCCGACCGGCGACAGCGACGCGGAAGCCGTGCCTTGCTGAGCACCCAGGTTCTGAATCAACGTCTGCAGAAACGATTGCAGCGTGGCCTGGGACGCCTGGTCCTGGGCCGGCTGGGCGGGCGCAGTCGCGCTCGAAGCGCCAGCCGATTGGACGAGCGCCGCGAAATCCGCCTTCAGTTTGCCCAAACCGGGGGCGGCACTTGAATCCGCCGACGCAAGCTTCTGAACCAACTGTTCCAGCTTCGATACGAAGTCGCCATACGGTGCGCCGGAGCTCAGCGAACTGCTGCCACTTGCACTGGATGTGGCGCTTGAGGTGGCATCGCCGGATTTCAGTTCGGCCATCAGGTCATGCATCAAGGCGTGCATCGCATGGTGACCGCCGTGGTGATGCGCTTCGGACGGAGCCGACCCGCTTTGCTGTGCGTCACCGGTCACGCCTGGGCCGCTGCCCGAACCATTGCCCCCACTGGCTATGCCGAGTTGCGCAGGCGCCTGGTGCACACTTTGCATGAACGCCTGAAAATCGAAGCGTCGTTCCTGCGGCGATTCCGTACCGCCAGGACCTTCGACATCGCCATCGCCGTCAGGATCCTGGCCTGTGCCGGCAACGCGATCGGTGTTCGAGGCCAGCAGGGCCGCTGACAGACCGTTGATGTTTCCGATACCGATATTCGCTGACATGTCGACTCATCCCTTCCCTGTCCTGGTTGAACATCACACCCGCTGCCGGACCGCTCGACAAAGCACAATTGCCTGCCCAGTCATCGATCCAGCCGGACGAGATTGGGGCGATGAAACGCCGACCTGGCTTCGTGCGGGGGCTTTCATTCGTTGCATCCGGCCGGCATGCCACACATGGTGCAGCCGACGCACCGAATGTGTACGCGCGCTGTCGCCGGCGAGATCGGTGGAATTGCGATGGAACTTGATCCGTGGCTTACAACTTGTAGCAAGGAAACGAACTCACGGCGTGAAGCGGCCCGAGATGCAACATTTCATTTACAAAGCGGCGCCCGCCACGCCATGTGCCGGCTCAACCAGCAGGCCAGTGCGAGCATGCGGCGTTTGATCGCTGTCTCTGCCCGGGCTCGGGGACCGCGGCTTTCGGAAGCGCTGAGAAACCTGGACCCAGAAAGGAACTGGCCGTGAATGCACCGGGAGCGCGCTTGCGCATCAGCGTCCTGTTCATCGTGTTTGCACTGGGCCAGGCTTCGCCGGCGACAGCTCAACTCACTGGCAGCCACCGCGGAGGTCAGCGCGCAAGCACGGAGCAGACAAAGGAGGCAAACGCCACGGAGACGACCCGAGGCCCGGGTTACGCGCTCTTTGCCGATACGCAAAAGAACCTGAACGACGCCCGCGAGAAACTGCGGATCGACGTGAATCAGGAGGCACTGTGGACGGATTTTGCCGGCAAGATCGGAGCACTGGTGGCAGACCAAATGCGCGGGCCGCCGCCGAACGTGCCGGGGGCGACGGCGGTCATCTCCGTGCAGCGCAAGGTGGATGTGGTCCGCGACCGCCTGGCAGCGATGGAAGACATCGAGGCTGCCGCGAAACGTCTGTACTCAGCGTTGACCGACGAGCAAAAGCAGATGGCCGACCTGCTGCTGCCGGCGACCGTCCCGGCGCTCTACAGCGGGCTGGGGCCATCCGACTCGAACGGCCCGGACCGTTCGGCCGACGCAAAGAAACGAATCAGTCAATACGGACAACGTGACTAGCGAGGCAAACCCATCCCCCGTTTTGCTTTCAGGTCATCGAGGATGGGCTGGCTAGACACGCACGCCGGTCGCGGCGCGCCGTCGATTGCGTTTCACCGGCCGATGCGGTTGCTTCTTGCGACCGTCTGCGCGTTGATGGCGTTCAAGTCCACCGTCCCGATGAGCAGCGCGCAGCGTGCCGCAATGGCCGCCGGGCTCGACACGCTCGGAAGGTTCGTCTTCGCTCTTGCCTGGCTGCGGCTTGCGCTGCGCCTGATCGGCACCGCGCTGGCCATCGAGCCACCGCCGCCGTCGTGGCAGGCTGTGTTGAGCAAGGCCGCGCAGGGCTCCTTGGACCTGCTGATGATCGGCCTGCCATCCTTGGGTGGCTGACCCCGAGCGCGAAGCGGCCAGCCACGCCATTCTTCGGCACAGAGCGGCCCGCGTTGCCAGGCAAGAGCGAAACCCACGGGCGCACGTTCAAGCAAGTCCACGAGACGCTGGCAAGGGTTGGGGACTTTCTCATCGGAGTGCACACCGCCGCCGCGCTCGACCATCACGACGCGCGGCGCGACAACACCTTGCGACCGATGTTGCTCAAGTGCTGCGCGAGGGCAGCGACAGCGACTCGACGGCGGTGACCCGCCCGTGCTACAGAGCGCCATTGGCCGCCATGATGAAAGCCCACCCGTCAGCCGCGATCAGGTACGACGTTGTCACGCTCGGCGAGATGATGGCACTGCTGGTCGCCGATACACCCGGCCCGCTGGAGTCGGTTGCCACCTTCCACAAGCGCACCGGCGGTGCTGAGACCAATGTCGCGATCGGCTTGGCGCGCCTTGGCCTGCGCGTTGCCTGGATCAGTCGCCTGGGCGCCGATTCGTGGGGCCGCTATCTGCTGCACGAGATGCAGCGTGAAGGCATCGACGTGAGTCAGGTCGCCATCGACGCCGACGCGCGCACCGGCATCGTGCTCAAGGCGCGGGCTGTCGCCGGCGAAGACCCGGCGATCGAATACCACCGAAAGGGCTCGGCCGCGAGCAGGCTGGCCGGCAGCGACGTCGATCGCGGCTTCCTGCGGTCGGCGCGCCACCTGCACGCGACCGGCGTGTTCCCCGGGATCTCGGCCTCATGTCTGGGCGCCGCGCGGCGTGCCATCGACGTGATGAGGCAGGCGGGTCGCACGATCTCATTTGATCCCAATCTGCGGCCGGCACTGTGGCCGTCGCAGGACGTGATGGTGCACACGCTCAACAGTCTCGCCATGAATTGCGACTGGGTGCTTCCGGGTCGGGAAGAGGGCGGCATTCTCACCGGGTCGACGGATCCGAAGCGCATCGCCGCCTTCTATCTCGATCAGGGCGTCGAGCTTGTCGCGGTGAAGCTCGGTGCCGATGGTGCGTACTATGACAACGGCCGGGAATCGGGGACGGTGCCGGCCTTCCCGGTCGAGCAGGTCATCGACACGGTCGGTGCCGGCGATGGTTTTGCCGTCGGCGTGGTGAGCGCGTTGCTCGAAGGCAAGCCAATCGATGCGGCCGTCCGGCGCGGCGCGTGGATTGGCGCGCGTGCCGTGCAGGTGCTCGACGATACCGAGGGATTGCCGACGCGCGCGCAACTCGATGCGGCCGGACTGTGAGGCGACGCTCGATGCCACGAAAGGCGGGAGGCGAAGTATCTCGTCAGTCGCGCTGCCGCGCCAGACCGTCGTACTCATCGCGCAACGCGCCCTTGAGCACCGCATCGAGGCGCGCCGCACTCTGGTCACGACCGGTATGCTGTCGCCGCGGTGCGAGACCTTGGAATCTCCCGTGGAGACGCCCCGAGAGCCTCCGGCTTGGGCCACGCGGGGGGTCGGCGGCGAGTGCGCTTGTGTCGCGGAGCGCCCAGCCGGAAACGGATGGGGCCCAACGTGCAGTCCGCAAGCCCCCCACGGATCCGCGATGCCGTGTGCTTTCAATGCCCCGCTCATCGGCGCATATCAATGCCAACCCTTGTGCGGCAAGGCGTGGCGAGAAAGCGAGTGCACGCGAGCCGACGGCACAAGCCAAGGCTTCGTCGCGCCACGTGCGCCGCCATTTCCGGCGGGTCCGCAAGAGCTTCCGAACTGCGGCCCTTAGCGGCGGCCGCTGCGCTCAATGCTTCGCGCGCCTCGCTCTCCGCTCCCGTGGCGCTGCGGCCGCCTGACGGAACGCTCTGTCCGCTCAAGATGGCGGTCGGTCGCCCACTGCTCGCCGTGAAGGCGGGGACGGTGCATTCTCCCGTTGGATTGACCTGAATCAACGGCCGAGAACGACCCGCGTCGGATCTTCGGGGAATTGAACGCGCGGCCCCGCGCGGGGGACTGCAATGCTGGATAAGTTTGCCAGAACCGATTTCTTCCAATCGATCGCGGCGCGCGTCGCAGCGCGCCGACCGCGTGTGGCCCGCGATCGGTCCGGCACCGGTAAGCCTCTGCACCTGTCGTTGCGCGCCAAGGGCATTCTCGTCCTCGTCCTGCTGGTCATCTACGGCGCCATCGTGGGACTTTTCGTCGGTCACGAGCGCGCCAAGCTGCTCTACATCGTTCAGGAGGTGGACCGGATTCATGCCGACACCGAACTTCTGGTCAAGATCAACTCCGGTGTCATGCACTCGATCGTTGCCCTGCAGGCCGTCATCGCCTCGGATGATTACGTCTCAGCACGCGGCGGCATCCTCCTCGACACCGAGACATTTCGGCCCTATCTGGCGGACCTCGGTCGGCACTTTCCGGCCACTGCTGCGAAGACAGCGTTCTTCGAGCAGCGCCTGAACCGCGCGTCCACGGAATGGACGCTGCCGAATCTGACCGCGCTGCGGGACGCCGAGCAGGAACTCGCGGCCCAAGTCGAGCGCCTTGAGGAGGCGGCGGAGGCGCAAAACACGGAACTCCTCGACTTCTACCGCGAATCAAACAGCAAGATCACGGTCGTGGTATCGGCGTTGAATTTCACCGGGCTCGTGCTCTTCGGCGCGGCGGTGATCATCTTTCTCACCCGACTCGCGTCGGACGTCAAGAAGGTGGAGGCGCGCGCCGCGGCCATCGTCAGCGGTTACCGGGGGGAACCTCTGGACGTCCAACGCGACGACGAGGTGGGTGGCTTGATGCGGGCGATCAACGGGGTTCAATCGGAGCTGAGTGTCCGGGAGCGGCGCGAGGAGATGACGCGCCAGCAGCGCTTTCACCAGGACAAGATGGCGGCGGTCGGCTCGCTCGCCGCGGCCGTGGCGCACGAAGTGAGCAACCCGATCAATTCGATTTCCGGAATCGCCCAGCACACGATCGAGATGATCCGTTCCCAGCGACATCCGAACGAGGAAACGCTCCGCCGCAATGCCGAACTGACCCTGAAGCAGACGGAACGCATCGCGGCCATCGTGCGTCACCTCGCGGACATGCGGGCGCCCCACTCGCCCGATCCGGAACTGCTCGATCTGAACGAGCTCGTGAGTTCGACCTGTGGCTTCGTCCGCTATGACAAGCGCCTTCGCCAGATCGATCTGGTGGTCGACGCGGACCCGCACGTTCCCCCGGTGCGCGCGGTCGCCGATCACCTGACCCAGGTGCTGATGAATCTCCTGATCAACTCCGCAGATGCGATGCAGGGCACGGCGGCCGGCAAGCCGACCATTCGCGTGTCGACGCGAAAGGCCAACGGCGAAATCGCGCTTTGCGTGTCGGACAATGGCCACGGCATGGATCCATGGGTCCTCGCCCATGCGTTCGACGAGTTCTTCACGACCAAGCCCGCTTCAACGGGCCGCGGGATCGGCCTGTACCTGTGCAAGACGCTGCTCGCGCAGATGGGCGGCGCCATCGACCTGCAGTCGACGCCCGGCGCCGGCACGGTGGCGACGGTCCGACTGCCGGCGCGGATACGCCAAGCCTGAGCACGCAGCATGGCTTCCCTGCAGGTGCTGGTCATCGAGGACGAACTGGCGGCGCGCGAGGTGCTTGCCGCGGCGATTGCCGAGGCCGGCTATGCCGTCGACACCGCGGCGGATTTTGCGCAGGCGGCGGCCAAGCTGGCCCCGGGAGAATTTGACGTCGCGTTGTGCGACATTCAGTTGCCGGACGGCGACGGCATCGCATTGCTCAAGCAAAGTCGTGCCTCGGGGCTCGACACCGTGTTCGTCATGGTGACGGCATTCGCCTCTTTGGAGACGGCCGTGGAGGCGCTGCGCGCGGGGGCCTACGACTACATCATCAAACCGGTCCGCCATACTGAAGTCGTGCACCGACTTTCGTTGATCGAAGCAATGACGGGCCTGCGTGAAGAGAACAAGGCCCTGCGCAACGCCGCCCGGAGCGGCCGGCCGATGTTCCAGTTCGTCTCCGCCGCCATGGCCAGGGTCGACCGGATGGTTGCCCGGGTGGCGCCGCTTGACAGCACCGTTCTGATCACCGGCGAAAGCGGCACCGGAAAGAGCGTCATCGCGAGATTAATTCACGAGCGTAGCGCTAGACGCGACGGTCCGTTTCTTCAGATCAACTGCGGCGCGATCCCGGATCAGCTCCTTGAAAGTGAGTTTTTCGGTCACACCAAGGGGGCGTTCACCGGTGCCGATCGTGTCCGCAAGGGACTGTTCGTCGAAGCCGATCGCGGCACGCTGCTTCTGGATGAAATCAGTGAACTGCCGCTGCTGATGCAGACGAAGCTGCTGCATGTGATCGAGGAAAAGGAGGTGCGACCGCTCGGCAGCGCACAGTCGCGTCGCGTCGCAACGCGCATCGTCGCGGCGACCAATCGCAACCTCGCCGACCTGGTCCAGGAAGGCCGGTTTCGCCAGGACCTGTATTACCGCCTGGGCATCTTCGAAATCCTGGTTCCCCCACTGCGCGGGCGGCCCGACGACATCCGCGGCCTGATCCACTTCAGCCTGGCCGTTCACAACCGGGCCAAGGGGACCTCCGAGCCGCTGGTACTGGAGGAGGAGGCCGAACGCGCCCTGCTGTCCTATTCCTGGCCGGGCAACGCGCGGGAGCTTCGAAACGTGATGGCCCGGGCCTGCATCCTGGCCGATGGCACGCGCATTTCGTTGGCGGACCTGCCGCCCGAAGTGGTCACCGCGGTTCGCGAGAGTGCATCGGCCTTGGAACCGAGTCTGGCAGGTGAATCACTGGACGAGCAGCGCCGCCGGTTCGAAGCCGAGGTCATCTGCCGTGCGATCAAAAGCGCCGGCGGAGACCGCCGGCTGGCCGCTCAGAAACTCGGAATCAGCGTCTCGAGCATCTATCGGAAGCTCGACGAGGCGAGCCGCAGTCATCAATAATGCGGTCGGCCCCGCGCATGCCGGGCGGAGGTGTCCAGGTGAAACTGAGGAAAGGAAAATGTTCAAAATTGTTTTGACTACGTTGCCGCGGGCAGCCAAGCGCCTCGCGGTTGTCAGCTGCGCGGGACTGATCGCGGCGCTGGCGGGTTGTATCACCGCGCCGCCCGTCGAAGAAGTGCGGCCGGCGTGGCCGGCGCCGCCACTGCCGGCGCGTATCGAATTCGTCCGGTCGCTGTCCAGCGACCAGGATATGCAGAAGGACACCACGTTCAGCGATACGCTGACCGAGTTCCTGTCCGGCGAGAAGCTCCCGAGCAACCACCTGGCGGAGCCCATGGGTGTGGTGGTCTCGGATGACGGCAACCGCGTCTATGTGTCCGATTACGGGCAGCTCGCCGTGTTCGTGTTCGATTTCGAGAAGAAGTCCGTCACCCGGATCGGCAAGGACACGCCGCTCGCGCGGCCGGTGGGCGTGGCCCTGGATGCGGATGAAAATCTGTATGTCGTCGAGCAGGAAAAGAAAGGCATCAGTGTCTTTGACCGCAGTGGCAAGTCGATCCGGTTCATCACCGACCCGTCCATTGAAAAGCCGGACGGCATCGCCATCGACCGCCCCCGGGGACGGATCTATGTGGCCGACGCAGCCCACACCAAGTCGACCGAACACACGGTCAAGATCTTCGACATGCAGGGCCAGCTGATCGGCAAGCTGGGCAGCGCCAAGGGCAGCAAGCCCGGCGAATTCCTGTTCCCCACCTATGTCACGGTCGATGAGCAGGGCAGCGTTTACGTGACCGACACGCTCAACTCCCGCGTCCAGGCCTTCGATGTGGACGGCAAGTATGTCAAGAGTTTTGGCCAGCGGGGCAATGCCTGGGGGATGTTCGACAAGCCGAAAGGCGTGGCGCTGGACAGCTTCGGCAATGTCTATGTCGTCGACTCGGGCTGGAGCAACGTGCAGATCTTCAACGCCGAGGGCCAGATCCTGCTCTTCTTCGGCGGCAATGGGCGCAACCCGGGACTGCTGTGGGCCCCGACGGCCATTGCGATCGACAAGCGCAATCGGATCTTCGTGGCCGACAACCTGAATCACCGGGTCGAGGTCTACCAGCTCGTCAATACGACGGCCGCCGACAGCTACCTCGTCCCGCCGGCCGAACCCAGCGCGCGCCGCTCTGCGGCGCAGAAACCGCAACCGGCGAAGTAGCCCGCCCGATTCATCCGGCTCGGATTCGATCGCGTGCCCTCATCGACGCCTCCGCCTGACCCGGACCGCGAAGCGCTGGGCCGGCCGGACCGCGCAATTGCCATGTGGCTGGCATGCGCATCGGCGCTGCTTGTGGCCTGCACGATGTCACCGCAGATGGCCGCGGTGCTGTTCGAGCCCGCACCACCCCCCAAGCCGGTCGTGCGCCCGCTGCGCCATGAGCCGTACAAGCCGCCGCCGCCCGTGAAGGTGGAGGTGGCGCTCGTCGCCCCACGGACTGACTGGGTCGAGGTTCTGGCGCAGCTTCCGAGAGGGTCGGACGAAAACGTCGACTGGGTGCGCGCGATTCAGCAGGACCTGATCAAGCCGAAAGCGGGCATCGACGAGAATGCCGAGGAACAGCCGGAGCTGCCGCTGGACGTCGAACTCATCCCGAAGGAGGCGCCGGACTTCAAGGTGGTCTACCCGCACGCCATCCACACGCAACTGCTCGCCTGTGGCAACTGCCACACCGGCATCTTCCAGATGGAAAAGGGCGCCGACCCGATCACGATGGAAAAGATCTTTGCGGGCGAATACTGCGGCCGCTGCCACGGCAAGGTCGCGTTCGATCCCACGACGAGCTGCCCGCGCTGCCATGTGGGGATGCCGCAATGAAAGGCGCGCTGGCGCAGCTGGCATTGGCCACGCTGATGGCGCTCGCGCCGGCCGGCGCGGTTCATGCGGAGTGGGGCGACATTGCCTTCAAGCGCCAGACCCAAGCGCCCGGCGACGAATACCCGCCGGCGACCTTCCCGCACTGGGTGCATCGGATCCAGTTCCGCTGCTACGTCTGCCACGAGGACATCTTCCAGATGAAGGCGGGTGAGAACCCGATCACGATGGAGGCGATCAGCGCCGGCAAGTACTGCGGCACCTGCCATAACGGCAAGATCGCGTTCGGCGTCGTTTTCGAGTCTTGTCAGCGCTGTCATCGGCCGTCGGCGGCGTACCAGTGAAGACCTGGCTGGCGGGATCCGGGGTCGTGCTGCTGGGCGTGGCAGCGCTGCAGACGCACGCGCAGGAAGCGCCGCTGTTCCGCCTCGGCCGCTGGGGCGGCCTGCTGGAGCTCGACTACGTTCACGAGCACCAACAGACGCATTCTCCGGGCGGCGTGGCGGATGTCGATTCCGTGCGGCGGCAGGACATCGAACAGTTCACGCTCTCCAATGACGGCTTTTATGCGTTTGACCCGCGGCTTTTCACCGGCAGGCTGTCGCTCACCTGGGGCGTGGTGCACGACCGGAACGAGGCCAACGGCGTGGCGACCTACGACAACAGCCGACTCACGGGCTACGCGTTTGACGGTCTGATCCTGCCCGACAAGCCGATGCGGGGCAGACTGTTCGCCAATCGCAACGAGAGTTATCTCACCCAACCCTTCAGCAGCACGGATTCCGTATTTGAGAACTACGGCGCCGAAGCACGACTCGACGAGTCAAGTCCGCTCACCAATTGGGACATCCGACATCTGAGCTCCTCGCTGCTCGGCGTGCGACAGCGCCTGCAGGAAACGACCACCGGGGTGCTCGGCGATGTTTTCCGGCGCGACGAGCGGCAGGACATCCTGACCTGGACCGGTCACAACGGTTTTCAGTCATCCGACCTCGACTTGCGCTATGAGTATGACGATTTCCAGGATCTGGTGATCCCGCAGGGAACCTTCCGCACCAACACGGCGGTGCTGAACTACAGCGCCGACTTCGGCCCCGACCGAAACCGGCTGAACACCACGGTCCTGTCGTACACGGATCGCACGGGGATCAGCCCCACTCGCCAGTTCATCGCCGACGAACGCATTCACATCGATCACTACACGAACCTGGCGAGCGACTACCGCTACCAGTTGCAGCAGATCGAGGTGCTGTCGGGCACGACCACGACGCAGACCGGCAGCGTGCAGGTCGAGCACCACCTGTACAACAACCTGACCAGCACAGCGCTCGCCTCGGTCGTCCACATCGATCTGCCGACGGGCACCCGCGACATCGACGCCGGTCAGGTGAACTTCAGCTACCGCCGGGGGCTGCCGGGGGGCGGCACGGTGTCGCTGAGCCTGAACTGGCGCGAGCAGGTCGATGAAAACCGGCTGCTGGCCTCGCAGATTTCCGTCACGGATGAGCCCCACACCGCGCCCTCGCCGATCGGGGCGGGTGCGGGCTTCGAACTGAATCAGCCGTTTGTAGTCACCGACTCCATCGTCGTGGTGAATGCCCGCGGCGGGGCACGGCTGCCGTGCGCGCTCGGGGTGGACTACGAAATCCGGACGCGCGGCGACCGAACGCTGATCGTTCCGCTCGTCACGAGTGTGGTCATCCGGGCCGGCGACCCGATGCTGGTGAGCTACGCCTACGCGGTCGATCCGAGCATCAAGTACCGCACTTCGACAGGCGGACTGCTTGCCGGGCTGGATTTCGGCTGGATCGCGCTGACGGCCAGTCATGACCAGTCCGACCAGAAGCTGATCGAAGGCCAGGACACCGGGTTTCTGGAAGATTTCCGCAAGGACACCGTGCAGGTCAATCTGCGCGGCAACTGGAGCGCGGTTCTGGGTGAAGCGAGCGCAGCCTATGAGCACTACGACGGCACGCGGCTTGCCTATGCGCAACGCCGATTCCGCGGGACCCTCACCTATCGTCCGACGCGCGATCTGACGCTTGGACTGGATGCAGATCGGACGCTCACCGATTTCTCCCTGCCGGAAGATCAGACCGACCAGCAGTCGTTGCGCCTGACGCTGAACTGGTTTCCCGCGGCCGGATGGACCGTGACCGGCCTGGGCAGCCGACGCATCTACAAGGACAGTCTGCAGCCGACCGAAGCCATCGATGAGGCGAGCCTGCGAGCCCGCTTCGACTATGCCAAGCTTACGCTGCAGGCAGGCTTGAACTACGCGGAGCACAACCGCGGCGGATACCAGTCGAGCGACTGGCGGCTTGACATGACGGCGGTGCGACGATTCTGAACTGCATAATGCGACGCTCCTTTCCTCGAGTGATTTCGGCCGGGCTGCTGCTGCTGGCGACGGCGTGCGCCGCACCCCGTCCCGAACCGGCCGGACCTGAAACAACGGCGCAGCCCCTCACCTGGCCAAGTCCTCCGGAAGAGCCACGGATCCAGTTCGTGCGCAGCATCTCGGGCCCCGCGGATATGGGCATCCTCAAAGGCTTGCTCGCCCGCATGCTCGACGCCCTGGGTGGACGGAGCGAGGAGACTTTCGTGCATCCCACCGGGGTCGCCGAGCATGACGGCGTGCTCTACGTGGCCGATCCCGGCGGTCCCGCGCTGTGGATCCTCGATTCGGCCCGCGGCCGGATATCCAAGGTGACCGAGGTGGGCGGCGAGCCACTGCGCTCGCCCGTGGGGGTGGCGGTGCGGCCCGACGGCGCGGTTTTCGTTGCCGACAGCGAACTGAAGCGCGTCTTCCTGCTCGACCGCGCGGGCAAGCTGCTGTGGGCAACGGCCGCGCAGGACCTGCAGCGCCCGGCGGGGCTGGCGTTCGACGCGGCAAGCGGCGAACTGTACGTCGCCGACTCGGCCGCCAACCGGATCCGCGTCTTCGACGCCGCGGGCGCCGGCATCCGCGCCTGGGGCCTCGGCGGGGTCGGGGAAGGCGAGTTCAACCATCCGACGCATCTTGCGCTGCAGAAACCGGGGGCGCTTCTCGTGACTGATGCGCTGAACTTCCGCGTCCAGGCGTTCGACGCGCAAGGGCGCTTTCTGTGGAAGTTCGGGCACCACGGCGACGGCTCAGGCGACTTTGCCGCCCCCAAGGGGGTGGCCGCCGACGATCGCGGCCGCGTCTACGTGGTCGACGCGCTGTTCGGCGCCATTCAGATCTTCCAGCCCGACGGAGGCCTGCTTCTTGCGTGGGGCGAACAAGGCTCGCGGCCCGGGCAGTTCTGGCTTCCGGGGGGCCTGTACGTGAACGCGAAAGATGAAATCTATGTGGCCGACACTTACAACGGTCGCGTCCAGGTGTTTGCCGGGGTCGCAGACGCGGCCGCTCGGTGACCTCGGATGACGCGTCCCGCTTTCTGGCTCGTCGGTGCGGCACTTGCCGGTATCCTGGCGATGCCCGGTCTGGCCTGGGCGCAGTCCAACATCGCTGCAACGAAGCACAACCTGACCGCCTCGGGGCCGGGAACTTTCCGCACCACCGAGCGCGCCGGGCTGTGTGTGTTCTGCCACGCGCCGCATAACGCGAACCCGACGCGCGGCCTGTGGAACCGCCAGTTGCCCGGCGTGACGTACCAGCTGTACACCAGCAGCACGACCAAGGCGCAGATCAACCAGCCTACAGGCAGTTCGCGACTGTGCCTGTCGTGTCATGACGGCCTGCTGGCGGTCGGCCAGCTGCGCAATCCGCCCAAGGGATCGAATATCGTGATCGCGGCACTCACAGGCGCCGGCTCGGTCGGCACCAACCTGTCGGTCGACCACCCGGTCTCCTTCGTCTACGACAGCGCGCTTGCGCTCAGCCACGGACAGCTCGCCGATCCGTCCGCGCTGCCGCCGATGACGCGGCTCGACGACACGAGGCAGATGCAGTGCACGAGCTGCCACGACCCCCACGAAGACCGGCAGCCGAATTTCCTGCGCGCCGACAATCGCGCCGGGGCGCTGTGCACGGCCTGCCATCGGCCGAAGCGGTGGAGCGCCAGTTCGCACGCGAGCTCGAGTGCGACCTGGAGCGGCGCCGGCGCGAATCCCTGGCCCGCGGGCGCCTATGCCACCGTGAGGGACAACGCATGCACCAACTGCCACCGGCCGCATGCCGCCGGCCACGGACCGCGCCTGATGGCACAGAGCGACGAGCCGGGCAACTGTACCGTCTGCCACGGCGGAACCGTGGCGTCGAAGAACATCGCGCAAGAGTTCCTCAAGCCCTACCGCCACGACATTGCGTCCGGACAGTGGGTGCACGACACCAGCGAAATCCCGTTGGTCATGCCACGCCACGTCGCCTGTTCAGATTGCCACAATCCGCACAGTGCAAGCAGCGCGCAGGGCCTGCCGCCCTCGGTGTCCGGTTTGCTGCTCGGTGTTGCGGGCGTGACGCTGCAGGGGACGGCGATCGCCGAGTCCAGTTACGAATACGAGGTGTGCTCCAAGTGCCATGGCCTGGTCGAGCCCACGACCCTGGGCATTCCGCGCAAGAGCGGCACGCGCAACATTCGCCTCAAGATCGCCACGACCAACGCCTCTTTTCATCCGGTCGCCACGCAAGGCAAGAATCCGACGATTGCGGGCCTGCAGCCCGGATACAACGCAAGCAGTCTGATCACCTGCACGAGTTGTCACAACAACGACGACTGGACCGCCCCGGGATCGACAAGCCCGCGCGGCCCCCACGGCTCGCGCTACGCGCCGATCCTGGGACAGGCCTATGCGGACGGTGATCCGACGCCCGAGTCGTACGCCAACTATGCGCTGTGCTACCAGTGTCACAACCAGGCCTCGGTGACAAACGATCTGGCCGCCACCTTTCCGCACCACCGGCATGTGGTCGTGCAGCAGGCGCCATGTGCCGCATGCCATGACGCGCACGGCTCCCGGGACAACGCGCATCTGATCGACTTCATGCTGCGCGACCGCAGCGGGAAGGTTGTCGTCAGCCCTTCCGCGACCCTGGGCCGCCTGGAATACTCGTCGACCAGCCCAGGGCATGGCCAGTGCTACCTGCAGTGCCACGGCGTCAATCACGAGCCCAAGACGTACTGACCCGGGTCCAACACTTCCCAGATTTGCATTTCGGCTTCTCAGGTTTGAGAAGACAGCGAATTTGCCGTTGAGAGCGGTTTTCATCTGACGACACTTTTATTGATCTGGCGCAACTCATCCGATCGGCTTAGACACGAAGCTGCCCGCTTCTTAGCAAACGCGACTTGGCACGCGACTTGCATATCCACCGTTCAGCGGATTGCCATTTTCTTGCTGACCAACCACGGGGAGAAACCAATGATGAGCAAAAGTGTCCAGCTGAAACTGAAGCTGTTCGTTGCCGCGATGATCGCGGTCGCACCAGCCGTGGCGTTCGGACAGACCGCCGGGGGTGGACTTGCGCTGACGCCACATGACTTCGTCAACGGTCCGCTCACGGGCAACACGCAGCCGGTCGGCCTGTGCACGTTCTGCCATACCCCGCACAAGGCGCAGAGCACCCGGCTGCTGTGGAACCACATCCTGTCGGCCAACACCTTCAGCTGGTCCGACGCAACGACCGGAACGACCGGCGGCACAACTCTGCCGGCGATTGCGCCCGCCTACAAAGGGGCGTCCGTCAGGTGCCTGAGCTGCCATGACGGCACGGTGGCGATTGGCGACGTCGCCTGGTTCGCCGAGTCACCGCGCCCGGGGGGCTCGCCCGCAACGACAACGCTGAACGCGACCAAAATGGGCACCGCGCCCAACCAGAACAATAACGAGTTCGTGATCACCGGCGGCGGCACCGGCGGAAACGATCTGAAGGGCAATCACCCGATCGCCGTGCCATTCCCCCTGAATAACGCCGCAAACACCTACAACGGCATCACGTCGGGCGCGGCCGCTGTTTTGAGTGGATGGAACACCAGCGCAGGAACCAACGGCATCCGTCTGTTCCATGACGCCGGAACCGGTGATATCCAGGCCGGCGCGGTCGCGGGCAAGTCGGGGATCGAATGCTCGTCGTGCCACGATCCGCACAACGGGAAGGACGTTCCTTCCACGTCGGACTTCTTCCTGCGGGGTAATTACACGGGTGCAGATGTGAACTACATCTGCAACAAGTGCCACGCCAAGTAACGGGCTGAACGCCCGCCACCATGGGCTGGCGCGGGTGCGGCCAGCCCATGGATACTGTTCACTCCGGCACCGTCCGGGGCTTTCATGAAAGGTCTTGCCTTGAAGACAAGAACTGTCCTGTTCGGAATTGCCGGCGTCCTGTCGCTCGCTGCGAGCGGCGCCCACGCCGCCATCGATGACGCCAAGGCGATGGAACTCATGAAGGCCGGTGGCTGCTCGGCCTGCCACGCGGTCGACAAGAAGCTGGTCGGCCCCGCCTACAAGGACGTGGCGGCCAAGCGCAAGGGCGAGGCCGACGCGCTCGCGACGCTGGAAAAGGCCGTTCGCACCGGCAGCAAGGGCGTCTACGGCGCCGTGCCGATGGTGCCCACGCCGGCCTCCAAGCTCAGCGATGCGGATCTGCGCGATCTGCTTCAGTGGGTGCTGAGCAAGTAACCATGACCCGGCGCGCCCCGCTGACGGAGCGCTGCCGACGCTCGGCCGGCGGCGTTACGGACGCCAGAAGGTCTGGCGGATAAAGAGCACCACGCGCCGCACGTCTTCGCTGTTCAGCACGCTCTCCCACGGCGCCATCGAGGTGCCGGCAACGCCGTGCGTGATCGCTTCGGCGAGCGTCTGGTTGGTGTGCGCGCCCATCTCCGCACGGCTCGTGAAATTGCGCGGGCGCGGCGCCAGGTGCTGACCGATCTCGCTGTTGCCGTCGCCCTTCTCGCCGTGGCAGACGGCACAGTGCTGCCGGTAGATCTGTTCGCCCACGCGCAGGTCGAGCTGCGCGGGCGTCATCCCGGCCGGCAGGGGCCGAACCAGGCTGCGCACATAGCGAATCACGTCGATGATTTCGAGCCCGCTTAACTGTTCACCCCGGCCCCCCATGGCAGTCCCCGGTCGGCCGCGATAGATCGCCAGATAAATCCGGCCATCGTCGAGGCGCGCCATGCCGATGGGATCGGAGAAATCGCGCGGCGGCGGCGTCAGATGCTTGGCGACCTCGGTGTTGGCCTGCCCGTCCTTGGCGTGGCAGTACGCACATTCCCGATCGTAGATCCGTCGGCCGACTTCCAGGCTGAGCTTCTCGCCGGAAAGCGACTCTTTCGATCGGGCGGAGGCAAAGCCCCGGATGTAATCGATCAGGTCGCCGATTTCGGTTTCACCCAGGACCTGTTTCCAGGCTGCCATCGCGGTCCCCGGGCGGCCTTCCTTGATGGAGCGATACATGCGATCCGCGCTGACCCGTGCCATCTCGATCGGATCGGCAAAATTGCGCGGACGCGGCCTGAGTAGCCGCCCCACCGGCGTCTCGGCTCGACCGTCTTCACCATGGCAGACGGCGCAACGCAGTTCGTAGAGGGCCCTGCCGCGCTCCTGGGCCGGCTTCACGGTGGTCTGCGCGCCCAGCAGACACGGCCACGCGAGGCTGGCGCCGATCAGCAGGAACTTGAGCCCGGCGCTGTTCCACTTGGCCACTGCGCTGCCCTGCATGATCTGCCTCTCTGTCTGCCGCGCCGCCGCGGTCCTGAAGCAAGTATGCCGCGTTGGCGAGCCGATGCAAGAGTCTCGAGCCGGACTGCCGCAACGCCAGGCTCGTACCGTCCCCGCGGCTGAGTCTGTCGCCCGCGCTTCGGCGCATTGTTCGCGGTCGTAGCGCATGACGGGCGTGATCGCGCCGCGCCTGACAGGCTTAAGGCGAGCGCCGCGGCCTGCAACTGACACGATGCACACGTCAGCCTTGCAGCGGTCGATCGCGTCGCTCTCGGCTTGAGCGTCAGGATGGAGAAAGCCTCGCGAGGCGAGTGCCCGGACCGGTTGCCGAAAGCCTGTGCCTTTTCGGCTGCGTCGAGTGCGTCCGGGACGCGGCGCGGCACGAGGTTTCCACGGGTACGCCGGGATACTTCGCCTCTCAGCACCGCTCAGGATCGATCTTCTCGAGGTGGGCGAGACGTGAAGGATCCCCAGGCCGCGCCCCGGGACATCCACGCTCCAGCCGCGACGACGGGCGAGCGGGCGTGTCGATCCAGACGAGCGCTCGCCCGCGGTGCAGATGATCGGTCGCAACGGCGCGCGAGCGGTGCCGCAGTCATGCCACCCGGTATCGACCGACATGGCGACTCGTCGCCGTCGCGATCGCGGCCATCGGGGAGACGGGCGCGAATTTCCTGCGCGGCCTCGGCGCTGCAGACCTCACGCCCGGCGCGCGCTTGCGATCGCGGGCCGCGCGCTGAAGCGCGCTGGCACAGCACGGGTGGGTCGGGTCTTCCGGCACATCGAGCGGCTGGAACGGCGTGGTGCAGACCCTGCCCTGCCGCTGCCGGCGTGGCGCATCCGGATTGATCCACGACTCGACCTGGAACGGGGCACCGGCTGCGGGCGCCGACTGCGAGTGCATGAACCTGAAACTCAGCCCGTTACTCGCGCGCAAGCGCATGCTGGCCCAGTTCGACCACCGCGTCGGCGTGGATCTCGCGCCGTATCCTCGGCAGCCGATCGGGTTGCGGCAGATCAAGCAGCGCCTGGACATGCTGGGCCAGCGGAAACAGCGCGGTGCTGCCATCGGCCTGGGCGCGTCGCCGACGGCTCCCCAGGCCTCAGGGTGGTGACAGTCGTCGGTGCGGCGATTCGCGATTGGTTGGGTCAGTTCTTCGCACCCCTCTCCCAGGGGCGCGTTATCCGCTCGATTTGGGTGTGCAGGGCGGCTCCCGAAACACGAAGAGCCCCCCGGTTTGCATCGGCACATCGGGGGGATCGAGACTGAAGACGCCCGTTTCGTTCGAGCCCAACCTTCGCGCCGAGCCCTGGTCGCGAAACCGGTGTCGTGGCCCGTTCTGCACAACCGGCTGAAACCTCGCGCGCACGGGCTGCCCCAGGCAGCGCACCTGCCGGCCATTCACGGAACACGCCCACCCTCGCGGCGGGATTTGCTGCAACGGCGCCTCCGCAGTTCGTCCGATCCCCAATTGCGAGGCATCCGATCGGCCGGCAATCGACTTAAGTCTGCCCGCGCACCTGCCGATACACCGGCCACCGCGGTTGCTCCCGGCAGGCGCGACTTGCGAGAGCAGCGGCGGCGGCCCCGTCTGGCGCTGCCCCGCTTCGGAATACATCCAAGTCAAGGATCGGCGCGCATGAACTGGAACCGCACGGCAACATGTCTCTTGACCGTGGGCCTGGTCTTCGGATCGGCAGGCACGCCGGCGGCGCCCGGCAGCGGGCTTGCCAACACACCGCACGACTTCACGACGCATGCCAACGGGACCGTGGCGGGCGGCCCCGGGTCGGTCGGGCTCTGCAAGTTCTGCCACATCCCTCACAGCGCGACCACCACGCAGCTGGCGTGGAACCACACGCTGTCGAAGAACGTCTTCGACTACGGCGTGGCGGAGACCACCGCCGGCACGCCGTACGCAAGATTCAGCGGTGAAAGCTACAAAGGGCCCTCGGCGAAGTGCCTCAGCTGCCACGACGGCAGCGTCGCGATCGGCGACGTGGGCAATGTCGGCCAGGGCGGGCGCGTCCTGTCCGCCGACAAGATCGGCACGAACGGGTTCGCGGTCACTCGACAGGTCGGTGCCAACGGCAACATGGCCGGCGTCCACCCGGTCGCCATGCCCTATCCCTTCGGCAGGACGATGAACACGTACAACGGCATTACCAGCGGCGCGCAGCTGGTTGCGACCGAATGGGTCGCCGATCCCACCGCCAGCAACATTCGCCTTTATTCCGACGACGGCTCGGGAAACATTGTCGGCAACGCAAGGATCGGGGCTTCGGGCATCGAGTGCTCATCGTGTCACGACCCGCACAACAAGGCTTCCAGGGACGTGTTGTTCCTGCGTGGCCGGATGAGCGGCACCACGCGGGAAAGCGGCTACCTCTGTGCTCAGTGCCACGACAAGTACTGAGGCTCGCCGAACACAAGCCGGTGAGCGTCGCCTCAACCCGGGACAGGATCGTGTTCGATCCGCTCCGCCTTATGCCGCAGCGCTGAGGGCGCTCGACCTCGTGCCCCGTGCCGAGAGCCCAAGCCAAGCGCGCCCGACGGCGACGGGCGGCTGATGCGCAGCACGTATCGTTGGTCGCGCTCGGAGGTGAACCTTCCGGACGCAGCCGTTGAACGGTTCTCGGCGCTGGACCTGCACAGCAGCCGTCTGACGCCTCATCCGCCCGCCTCGAGTCCTCGACATGTTCGAAGGACTTTCCGAGGCCACCGGTCGGAACACAGAGCAATGCGGCCATCCTGATTGACGCCGTCCGGGGCCGGCGCCGCGCGCCGCGACCGCGAGGAGCACGTGCAATCACCGGCGAACCTGAGGTCGGCATCGTCGGCGTGGCCCACACGCCACGCGCAATTTGTGCACGGACTCGCTGCGCAAGCTGTGGCGCCCTTCCCTCGCCGCAGGCGCCGCCGCGCGATCGTTCCGCACCACGAGTTGCACGCGTGCTTGCGCCACCCATGAATCGACGGGAGGACGACCATGGGACATGAGACGGTTGCCGCCGGCGCCGCCGGCGTGTGCACGCAGACACCGGCGAGCCTGGTGTTGCTCGCGCACGAAGTCCTGCTCGAACTCGTGGGCATCGCCCGCGTTGCAGGTTGGCTCGACGCCAGCGCAATCGGCGACCCTGCGGCCGCCACTGCCAGCACGGAGGCCGTCGATACCGTCTGAAACGAGCACCGATGCGTGCACGATCACAACCCATTCAGGATCCGCCTGGATCGCAGGAACAAGTCAAGCGGCTGAACACGGGCGCCGTCAATCACAATGGCCCGCGGTTCCTGCGGTTGCCAGAGCGCTCCGAGGCTCTTGCGCTTCGACACTGGCGCGCCGGCGTTGAGCTCTTCGGCCACGATGCCGGCTTCACATCGCCTGCGTACCAGAGCGCACTGCCTGCAGACGACGCGCATCGCCAATCTCTGGCTTGAGGTGCCGGACCGGGCGCCTTCAGCCACTCCGGCGGAATTGATGAGCGCCCTGCGCATGAATGACGCTGCATCAAGAAAGCATATGCCGCGTGCGCCGTGTTTCAGGCGGCACGACGCCCTCGTGCGCGTGGGGCAAACCGCGCGGGGGAGGCGCGCGCTATTCGGCGCGGAACGCGAGTTCGATCTGCGCCGTCGTGGGACGCGGGATCGGTTCGAAGCGCCAGTTGGAAAGCGCGTTCTGCGCCGCGCGATCGAAGAGTCGCGGCGGGCTGGAGGACACGATGGCGACGGCGCTCACGCGCCCATCGGTCCCGACCGTCAAGCGTGCGACGACCGATCCCTTGGACACACCTTCGGCCAGCGCCGCGCGCGGAAACGACGGCTGCGGGCGCGACACCGGTCGCAGCACGATGGGAACCAGTGGTTCGGCCGGATCCACGCGCGCCGGCGCGACGCTCGAACTCGGACCCGCGGCCGCGGGCTCGACGGCGGCGACCTGTGTCGCTGCCGGCCCCGGTGTCGCAGGTGCCTCCGCGATCACCGTAACGACCGGCACGGCGGCAGGGGATTCGATCATCGCCAGCGGCTCGGGCGGCGGCGCGGAAACCGGAGCGGCTGCTGCGGACATCACCGGCTCGCTCGTCGCCGGTGCCTCCGCCGTCGCGGCCGTCGGCAGCGACACGCGCTCACGCGGCAGGGGCGGCGAGGCAATCGGTTCCGTCGCTGCGTTCACCTCCAGCTCTCGCGTCGGGGGTTGCGTTGTGGCGGCGTCTGCGACGGGCACCGGAACCGCCTCCGCCCCTGGGACCGTAGCAGCGCGCGCCGCAGCGTCGCTCTTCGGCACCGAAGGCGTCGTCGCCGCTTGCGGCGCAACCGGTGCGGGCCGCGCCGGTGCCGGCTGCGCTGAGATCAGTGCCGGCGCAGCCGGCATGGCCACAGGTCGGTCGACGACCTTCAATGCCCCGACTTCACGCGTGCCTTTGCGCTGTACCGTACCGAAGTACATCAGCAGCAACGCGCCGACGAACAGCACACCGATGATGGTCATTGCAACGATCACCAGACCCACGGATCGCGACCAAGCGTCGCCCGCCGCGGACAGCGCGGCTTCGCCCGCGCCTTGCGCCTGCGCCACCGGGCCGAATGCTGGCTGTTGTGACCGCATTGAAGTGGGTTCGCGCCGAAAGGGCGTCACGCGCACCCGCGTCTGCGTGACCACGCGCGACCGTCAGTCGATGCTACGGAGCGCACCGGTATCTGGCATCGGCCGAACGTCCGAGGACCATCGGCGGCGGCTTTCAGTTTGCGAGTCCTAACCACGCCGCGCACTCGCGCTGCGCTTGGCCGCGACGGGCTCTCGCGCCTGGTGTGGCGCACGTACCGCCGGTCGGGCGACGCGTGCAAAGCGTTTCCAGAAGGCACGTGAGGCGCCGGCGCCGCGTCGCGCTGCGCTCTACTTCTGAATGAACTCGACGATGCGCCGCTGCGTCAGTTCGTCATCGTCGAAGCCGCCGTGCGTGGTGCTCGCGCTCTTCGGCCCCGGCGCGACGATCGCGCTCGCGCTCTTCAGCTTCGCGCCGTAATCCGCGTAGAACTTCTCCATGCCGAGGATCGGCGTCGGCACGCCGCCCTCGAACGACGCCGACACCAGGTACAACAGCGAGCGCCGGTACGGCCCGCAGGTCGGATCGTCTTCCTCCGCCTTCTCGGTCAGGTGGAACTGCAGGTAGCGCTTGACCGAGCGGTCCGCGAGCCTCGGGGCAACCAGCTTGTCGAAGGTGTCAACGCGCACCGCCGGCGCCATGAAGCTCACGGAGTCGACCTTCATCCCCTGCGCGCAGACATAGTCGACGACGTGAGAGTGCACGATCGCGCCCGCCGAATGCCCGACCAGGTGAATGCGCAGCGGTTCCTTCTGGGCTTCCGAGCGCACGAAATGCTGATAGAGAATTCCGGCACCGGTGTCGGCCGCCGAACTGATCGCGGCTGCGTTCTGCTTCATCTCGCCCCACAGCTGCGAGCCGGGCTGCGCGAGCACGCGCTCCAGCCGCTCGTTCCACCACTGCTCGGCGGCAGACCAGAGTCCTGCGCGCGCACCGGCCACGCGCGGCACGCCCTTGATCGCATCGCTGATGCGATCGATCACCGTGTCGAGAAATCCCGTCTCCCACATCAGGTACACGGGGAAGATGCGGTTGCGATAGAGCAGCGGAATCCACTTGGCCGCGTTCGTGGCGGCAGCTTTCTCATCGACCAGCCCGCCGTGCGCGTAGATGCACACGTCCACTGGGCTGCCCACGAGACCCCAGCGCCGGCGCGCTTGCGCCAGGTGCACGTCGACGATTGCGCGCACGTCATCCTCGGTCGTGCGGAACAGGCCGCTGTTGGACAGCCTGCCGTTGTTGCCCATGTTGATCACGAACGGCGAGATCTCGCGGTCGCGCAGCACTTCGCTGCCGGCCAGCGAGACCCTGGTGCCCCGGGCATTGGTGCGCAGCGTGCTGGCGCGCGCAATGGCAAGATGCTCCGATGTGACGACACCCAGCTGCGCGACCCAGCAGTCCATGGCGTTGGCCAGCCAGTCGTCGTAGGTGAGGATGGCGTAGCCGCGCGTGCCCCAGTCCTCGCCCCAGGAATTCTGCAGCAGGAAGCCGTCATCGCTGTAGCCGACGATGGCAAAGGCGTGGCCGCCGTCTCCCGGTTTCGCGCGCTGGTTCGGAATCGCGAAGATCGGACTCCTGAATGAGGCCGGTCGTGTCGTCGGCTGCTTTTGCTTGTATCCCTCGTCCCAGCCGGCATGGCAGGCGACGCTCGCGTAGACGATGCCGACTTCGTTGAGCGCCGAGTGGATGTCACTGATCACACGCGCGTCGATGCGGTAATAGGCCCCGAGCGGACGGCGCACCGCGTCCAGCCACCAGTCGGTAGCCGCGTTCGTGGGCACGGGCGGCATGCCGAGCGTCTTCCACAACGCCTGGACACAGGCGCCGTGCTTGTGCCAGCCCTTCAGCGCGCCACGCAGGCTCGAGCCCGCATCCTTCGAGCCCGGAAACTCGTCGTAGCGCCGCGCCATCGAATACAGCATGAAGGCAGAGATTTCCGGCGCTTCGCGCTGCGCGGCGCGCAGCAGGTACTCGACCACCAGCGACAGGCCAAAACCCGTGCATGCACTGGTGTCGCCCTGGTTCTTAACCGGGAACTGCATGCCGCGCTTCGGAAAAAGCTGCGGCGCGGGCGGCAGCGCAATGTTGGGCCGGAACGGCAGGTCGCGAAAATCGACCGCGTCGGGTCGGACGTTGCGGATTACTTTGCTGCGCCTCTTTGCCATGGGGTCCTCCGCGAATCGCGTGCACGTCTCCCACGGACGGTAGACCCGCGACGCAAAGAGCGTCAACGCGCACGGCGCGTGAATTTCCGACCGTGCGCGTGTTTGCGCGATGCGGTCATTCCCGTCTCCGCCTTGTTCGCGGCCGTAGTGCGCACCGGTCAGTCCATGACCGTGAGCCACGGCTGGCCTATGCAGTGAGTCCGGCAGCGAACCCCAAACACGCCGACGGGATCGTTCCTGCGCCGCTCGGAGTCAACCCGCACGGCGCTTGAGGCGTTGTTTCAGCGCGTCCTGCATGACGCTTCCGACCACAACCTTGAAAGAGACACTTATGAAGACGATCTTCCTGACGACGTTGGCCACCGGCCTGCTCGTTTCGTTCGCCAGCCTGGCTGCGGCGCCGGCGGGAGCGCCCGCCGGTTCGACCGGGCTGTGCAAAGATGGCACCTACTATTCGGGTGCGGAGAAGAAGGGTGCCTGCAGTGGCCACAACGGGGTGAAGGAATGGTGGGGCGCGGCACCTGCCGCAAAAGGGGAGACGAAGAGCGAGTCGCAAGCGGCCGCGCCGAAGCCAGCCACTGCGCCAAAAGCCGCCACTGCGCCGGTCGCCGGACCCGCACCCGCACCCGCCGCCGCAACGAGCAAGACCGAGGCGACGAAGCCCACCGCCACGCAGGCACCGGGCGCCAAACCAGGCACCGTGTGGGTCAACGAATCGTCGAAGGTCTATCACTGCGCCGGCGACCAGTGGTACGGCAAGACCAAGCAGGGCGCATACATGACCGAAGCCGATGCGAAGGCGAAGGGCTTCAGGCCCGATCACGGCAAGGCCTGTCAGTAACACGACCCGCAACTCACCGCAGCTGAGGGCGCCCGGAAGTCCGGGCGCCCTCATTTCGCGTGAATATTCTGATCAGCGCGCGAGCTGATCCTTGAGCTTGGCCATCGCGATGGCGAGCGCCGCGCCGCCCAGCGTTTTCACCAGCGTCGGATGGTCGGCGTAGAAGCGACCCATCTGATCGACGATTCCGGGATGCTGTTGCTCCGCGTGTGCGGCAATTTCCTGCACTTGCTGCGGTGACAGCTGCGCCGCCTGATCCGGCGTGAGCTGCGTCTGTCCGGGTGCCAGCACCTTGCCGAGTGCGCCGCCGGCCGCGGCGGAAAGCGCCGCGGGCCCCAGCGCGGCGATGATCTGGTTGAGCATCCCGGCCTGCTGCGCGCCGCTCGCCTGACCGAAGAGCTGTCCGATCATCTGCCCGAAGGGCGGGGTCTGGTCCGAGCGGAACGCCGCAGCAAGCCCCTGCCCGAGCTGATCGGGCGAAACCTGCTGGCTGACCTGGTCGAAGTGCTGCTGCGGATTGGTCATTGCACCGCTGACTGCCTGTTGCAAAAGATCCATCAGTCCCATGAAATTCTCCCAAAGTTGAATCGGTCGATACCGGTGGCGGTCGCGCCCTCACCCTTTCGAACGCGTGACGAGGTGGTAGATCACAAGCAGCACGGCCGAGCCGATCACCGCGCCGAGAAACCCGGCTGATTCGCCGGCCTTGTACCATCCGATCGCGTGGCCGATGTATGTCGCCGCGACCGCGCCGCCGATGCCGAGCGCCGCGGTAAGGAAAAAGCCGGACGGGCCGGCGCCGGGCGTCAACCACTTGGCGACGAGGCCAGCGATAAATCCGATGAGAATCGTCCAGACGAGATGCATCGAGTTCTCCCTGCGTGGGTCATTTCGACAACGGTCTGCGGGAGTTCTGCGCCCGGGGGTGGCGCTGCGGGTCACCGCCCGGATGCTCAACTCCTGCGGTTCGGAGCGTCGGCGGTGCCCACTCTAGCAGCCTGTCCTTGCCGTCTGCGTCACCGGCGCGGAATCAGCGCGACATCAGGCAACTTCATCGCCGGCCTCGGGCCGTAGCAGTCCCGCCTGCGCACGCAGCCGCTTTGCCCGCATCTTGCCTTGATCGAACTCCGCGCGCTGGCGACTGATCTCCTTGGGCGTCAGGCGTTCGATGTTGCCGTAGTCAAGCTTCCAATCGGGGCTGGCACTCCAGCGCAGCGGCGATTGCACCGTCGTTCTCGGTGCCGGCGCCGTTTCGAGAAGCGTCAGTGCAAGTTCGAGCGTCCCGTCTTGCGACGCGGGATCATTCGGCCGCCCGGCCGCATTGCCGAGTGGAAAATCGGAGAATAGAAAGCGCGGCACGCCAACGTATTCGACGATGTCCTTCGCGCAGCCCATGACGACGGTGGCGATGCCGCTTTCCTCCAGCATGCGCGCACCGAGAGCCACGGTCTGGTGGCACACGGGGCAGTTCGGCACCAGGATCGCGGCATCGACCGCATCGGCCTTGCAGCGCGCGACGATCTCCGGGCAATCGGTTTGCAGCGTGACGCGATGGCTGCGATTGGTCGGCGCACCGTGAAAACGCGCCGCCACCGCGCCGATGCGTCCCGACGCCGCGCTCCGGCGCAGCGCCGCGAGTGGAAAGTAGGACGCAGGATCCTCACCCGTGGTGTGCTTGCGATCGATGGCGAGGTGCGCGATCCGCAGATCGTGGTCAAGCGCCGTGGCGCCCGAGTAGACGGTGTAGAACTTGGCCTGCGCGTTGTACGGCGCGCCGGGACCCTGATCGCCGTTGTCCGGCTGGTACCGCGCGGCGGTGGTGATGAGCGCGACGCGGCACGCGGACAGCGGCTTGCCCAACCGATGGAACGGCACCTCGGCGTAATGCGCCCACTCGTATGGGGCGCCATAGCCCAAGGCCTGGTAGTAATCGCGGATGCGCTGAAGATACGGAATCGGCGCGTCGTGCGACGCGGCGAAGCCAAACTGCCGTTGGCGCGCGCTCGTCATGTCTGAGGCTCTTGCAGCCGGGACTAGCGCGCCGCGCCCGCCGATGCCAGCAGTCGCGCCAGGTCGCCGAGTTCGTTCGCGTTCAGATCGGATACGAGCCAATAGCTCATGCCATCGTGCGCGAAGTGGTTGAGGTTGAAGCCGTTTCGCGCGCTCAGTCGCGCTGTCCGCTCGGCGCCCGCTGGCAGGATCAGCACATCGATCGTGTGCTGACGTCGCCGGTACACGAGCGCCGCGGCGCGCTGCCCGCCGACATAGTCCACGCGCGCGCCCAAGAGCTCGTATCCATCGCTCGATAGATCGCGCACCGGGGGTGAGAAATCCAGCCGTGCGCTGAGCCACGGTTTGACGGTGTGCTGGTCGGACGAAATCACGTCGGTCAGGTGACCGCCCAGTGTGGCGCGGACGTGGCTTGCGACCACATCGCGCTCGACCGGTTCGCTTGCGGCGGGCCGCAACGCCACCGCGATCACGAGTCCGCCGAGCAACGCCGATGCGGCGCACAGCGCCATCGCTTCGACCCACGCCAGACGCCGGGGTCGTGACGCGTGCGATGCGTTTCCGGCCACAGCCCCCCGCGACGGTGCGGCGATGCGTTCGCGCAGCGCCTGCGGCGCGGCATGGTAGTCGGCACTCGTGCGCACCGCCGTCGACAGCTGGCGCAGACTTTCAAGCGTCGCGCGCGCGTGCGCATCGACGGCAAGATGCTGTTCGAGCTCTGCCGAGGTCGCGGCATCCAGCTCGCCGTCAAGGTAGGGCTGCATCAGCCGGGACGCTTCTTCCCGTCTCATCGGCGTGCTCCCGCGTCGGCGTGCGAAAGAATGACCTGGAAGGACTCCGCCAGCAGCCGGCGCGCGCGCGCCAGGCGCGACATCACGGTACCGATCGGCGCGCCGGTCACGCGCGCGATCTCCTTGTACGACAGTTCTTCCAGTTCGCGCAGGATCAGCGCCTCGCGGAACGGGGCCGGCAGCGCCGCGATCGCCTCGTTGAGCACCTTGCGATCCAGTCTTTCGAGGGCAAGCACTTCGGGGCCCGGTGTGGCCTCGTGGACGAATGTCAGATCTTCGCGGCCGGGATCATCGACAGACCCGGTCACCTCGACCGGTCGATTCACGCGCAGCCAGGTGAAGCAGGCATTGCGCACGATCGCGAGCAGCCAGGGCCGGCCATCGACACCGCGCAGGCTGCCGATCGAACGATGCGCGCGCAGGCAGGCGTCCTGCACCACATCCTTGGCGTCCTGGTCATTGCCGGTCAGCCAGCGCGCAAGGTTGTATGCCGAGTCGAGGTGCGGCAGTACTGCCTGCTCGAATCTGCGATCGCGCTCGCCCACCGCAACGCTCCTGCCCGGGCCTGGATTCAGGCCACCACGTGCAGCTTACCGCTCATGCCCTCATGCCCTTCGCCGCAGAAGATGTCGCACAGGAAATCGAACGTGCCGATGGCCTCGGGTTTCATCGGCAACCGCGCGGTCTGTCCCGGAATGATGTCGATCCGCAGCTTCAGCTCGGGGACCGAAAACCCCATCACGACTTCGGGCGCGGTGAACTCCAGCATCACCGCTTCGCCCTGCTTCAGCGTGATCTCGTTGGGCAGGAACACGAATTTGCGCGCGACCACCTTGATCACCTTTTCCTGCGCATTGGCGCGTAGCAACCGGCCGCCGGATGCCCATGCCGTCAGTGCGATGCCGGCGCTCATCCATTTGCGTCGAGAAGCGCGCATGGGATCAACCGGCCTTCAGGGGGAACTCGGTGAGCGCAAGGGCGCGCGCTGCCTGCTCCTCGACTGCGCGAAAACCCAGCCCGCGATACGGCTGCGCCGCATCCCACCGGATCGGATCGCGCTTCGGCTGCGAACCGGGCGGTGGCAGCGGAAATATCAGCGACTTTGCCGCGTGGTGCGCGATGTGCCCGGTCATCTGGTGGTGTTCCTGGTGGATGTGGCCGTAGAACACCGTGACGTTCTTGTAGGGCATCAGCAGTTCGATCGCGCGTGCCCCATCGCGCGTGGCCCAGTCCCATTGCGGGTACAGGTCGAAGAGCGGCCGGTGCGTCAGCACGACGATTGGCGCGTCCTTGTCCAGCTTGTCGAGATCGGCCTTCAGCCACGCGAGCTGCTCGTCGCCGATGCGCGCCGCCGGATCGGACACGTTGTCGACGGCGATGAAATGCACGCCCTTGTGGTCGAAGGTGTAGTGCGTCGGGCCGAAGAACTCGGACCACGCCTCGCCGCGGTCGAGTGACGCGTCGTGCTCGCCCGGCATGAAGCGGACCGTACCGTTCTTCAGCCCTGCCGCGATCTGCTTGAACTCCGCCAGCCGTCGGCGACGTTCCTGCGGATCGTCGGTGCTGTGCGTGAGGTCGCCGGTGAAGACGATGAAATCCGGCTGCACCGAAAGCGCATTGACGGCGTCGATCGCCCTGGGCAGCGTGCCCCTGGCATCCGGATTGACCACCGGTCCGTTGAAGCCCCAGTGCGAGTCCGACAATTGCACGAAGAAGAACTCGCGCGGTCGCATCTCCGACGTCGCGCCCATGCCCGCGCAGCCGGCCAGGCTAGATGAAAATACGACGCCGCCCAGACCGGCGAGGCGAAGGAATTGCCTGCGATCGAATTGCTCGGACACGGTGCGCTCCCTGAATTGGGGCCCGACAGCGACGGCCGCTGCGGCCACCACTGCAAGACCGCGACTCGCGCCTGATTATTCCCGCACGCGCCACGTGTTTGCGTGATCGCGCGCCGGCAGGGCCGGTCGCGGCCTCAGTGCCCCGCGGCGGCGGCCACCGGCCCGCGGCGCGTCATCTCCTTGAATATCAAGCGGAAGAACCGCCCGCGGCTGCTGGCGGGTCTCGCGCAGGAACCGCCGCGCCTTGTCTGCCGTTCACGCCGAACCCGGATCAAACCGAAGCGTTCGTCCCTGCCCTGCGCTGTGGATTGCGCACTCGAGCACCGCCATCACCTGCCGCGCCTCGGCCGGCGGCACGGGGTTCGCGCCACGCCCGAGAATTGCATCGCGAATGCGGACGTAATAGTCGCGATAGTCTCCCTTGGCGCGCGGCCTCGCCTCGGCCTGACGCGGTACGCGGCCGCCATCGGTGATGAAAACAGGCTTCGGATCGTCGCCCCAGCCAGCGCTTCCGGGCACCTGCCCTGCCTTCAGCTGCTCCTCCTGAGCGTCGAGGCCGTGGCACTGAAAACTCCCCCGCGTGCCGTGCGCCTCGAAGCGCGGCCCCGGGGCCGCGGCCAGCCGCGTGCAGTGAAGGCTCACGCGGCGACCTGAATAGCCGAGCACGACCTGCGCGTAGTCGTCGGCGTTGGCGCCGTCACGCAGCATCGCCAGATCGGCACTGACCGTCTGCGGCGATCCGAACAGACACAGTGCCTGGTCGATCAGGTGCGGGCCCAGATCGAACCACAGCCCGCCGCCGCGATCCGGCCGCTCGCGCCAACGGTCGCGCGGAACCGGTTCAAAGCGGTCGAAGCGCGAAATCAACTCGCGCACATCGCCGAGTTCCCCGCGGTCGATGCACTGCTTCAGCGTGACGAAGTCGCTGTCCCAGCGGCGATTGTGAAACACCGACAGCAGCCGGTTCTGCCGTTTTGCCAACGCGACCAGCTGATCGGCTTCGACCAGCGTCACGGTGAAGGGCTTGTCGACCACGACGTGCCGGCCTGCCTCAAGCGCGGCGCGCGCCAAGGCGTAGTGGCTGTCGTTCGGCGTCGCGATGACGACCAGGTCGCAGGCGGGATCATGCGGCGGTGCCAGGTAGTCGTCGGTCACGCGCACGCCGGGCCACGCTGCCGCAGCCTGATCGCGCTGTGAAGACGCCACCGAGACGAGTTCCAGCCCGGGTACGCTGGCAATCAAGGGCGCGTGAATGGTCCGGCCCGCATAGCCGTAACCGATCAAGCCAACGCGAAGTGCGGTGCTCATCAGCCGTTGCTCCTTTCGAGTGACATTATCGCTTCGTCCACCGGGGGCGGCGCTTGGGGAGCGGGATCAGCACGATGGCGGCAGGGGGTCCGGCGCCCGCGCCCCGGCCAGCCGCGGCTTCCGTTTTTCAATGCAGGTCAGCGGCGCCGGATGCGGCCGGCAGGCGTCGCGCGCCGATTCGCCGACGAAGGCGAGCGGGAAATCGTTCGCGCAGCCGTGCGACAGTTCCTGCGCACGGGTATCGGTTCCCGACGCAAACCCCCGCGGCTCCCCGCGGTCTTCGCCGGCAGGGCCGCGAATGCGGTCCCGATCTCGGCGCGCTCGGCTGCGGTCGTATCGTCCTTGAAGCGCAGCAGGAGCCGATGACGGATCGGCCTCGTTCGCGTTGCGCTTCGTGCCTCGGCGCTGGCCGGGGTGCAGGCGGGTTGGGCATGCGACTCAGCCCCAAAAGGCGCACCGAGGCGAGCATCGCGACATCAGCACTCGACCACGTTCACGGCCAGTCCGCCTCGGGACGTCTCCTTGTACTTCACCTGCATGTCGGCGCCGGTCTCGCGCATGGTCTTGATCACCTGATCGAGTGACACGTAGTGCGAACCGTCGCCTGCGAGCGCAAGCCGCGCGGCGTTGATCGCCTTGACGCTCGCCACCGCGTTGCGTTCGATGCAGGGAATCTGCACGAGGCCGCCGACCGGATCGCAGGTGAGTCCCAGGTGATGCTCCATGCCGATCTCGGCGGCGTTCTCCACTTGCGCGGGCGTTGCGCCCAGCACCGCACACAACGCCCCGGCCGCCATCGAGCAGGCCACGCCGACCTCGCCCTGGCAGCCGACCTCGGCGCCGCTGATCGACGCGTTTTCCTTGTACAGGATGCCGATGGCGGCGGCGGTGAGCAGGAAGTCGAACGCACGCTGCTCCGAGGCGCCGGGCACGAAGCGCATGTAGTAGTGCAGCACCGCGGGAATGATGCCGGCCGCACCATTGGTCGGCGCGGTGACGACACGGCCGCCGACGGCGTTCTCTTCGTTGACCGCCAGCGCCCAGACGTTGACCCAGTCCATCACCGCGAGTGGATCGGCGACACCCGCACCGGGCACCGACAGTTTCCGATACAGCGCCGGCGCGCGCCGCTTGACCTTGAAGGGCCCGGGCAACTCGCCGTCGCTGCGCAGCCCGCGTTCGGCGCAGGCCTGCATCGCGCCCCAGATCGCGCGCAGGCCGGCATCGATCTGCGCGTCGCTCTTCCAGTGGCGCTCGTTCCGGCGCATGATTTCGGCAATCGAACACGCTTGCCGCTCGGTGAGCGAGAGCAATTCGGTGCCGCTGTGGAATGGATGCGGCAATACGGTGGTGTCGGGCGCAATGCGTCTTCGCGCCGTGCCGTCGGCAGCCACCTCATCGCTGAGGACGAAACCACCGCCGACGGAGTAATAGATCTTCGTCAGCAGCTCGGCGCCGGCGGCATCGAACGCAGTGAACTGCAGTCCGTTGGCGTGGAACGGCAGCGACTTCATCCGGTAGAAGAGCAGATCGGTCTTCGGGTCAAAGCCGATGGCGCGTTTTCCGAGCAGGGTCAGGCGCTGCTGCGCGTGCATCTGCTCCAGCCGCGCCGCAATGCCGTCGATGTCGACCTTGTCGGGCTCCTCGCCTAGCAGTCCGAGCAGCACCGCCTTGTCACTGCCGTGCCCCTTGCCGGTGGCGCCGAGCGAGCCGTACATCTCGGTCTTCAGGCGCGCGGTGCGATCGAGCAGACCGTCGTGCGCCAGCCGCAGCGCAAACATGCGCGCCGCGCGCATCGGCCCGACCGTGTGCGACGACGACGGGCCGATGCCGATCTTGAACAGATCAAAGACGCTGACGGCCATGAATGCTCCTAGCGCCCGGAGACGGCGCTGCGCATCGCGCCGAGCATCTGCGCCTGCACGCCGCTGCGCGTCATCGCCTCCATGTGCTGCGCTCCTTCGATGCGCATCATGCGCTTCGGCTCGCGCGCGGCGGCGAAGAGTTGCTCGCTGTGCTTGAACGGGATCACGGCATCGCGGGTTCCGTGCAGGAACAGCAGGGGCACGTCGATCCTGGCGAGCGCGGCGATCGGATCGCGGCTCGCCGGCGGCAGCAGCGGCAAGGCAAGCGGCAGGAACGGCGCCATCACGACGCTCTGCATCGCCGCGTCGCGCGCGATGCCGCGGTAACTCGCGAACGCCGAGTCGATCACCGCCAGCCGCACCCCCAAGCGATCAACCGCCAGCATTCGCAGCGCGGTCGCGCCGCCAATGCTTTGCCCGATCACGATCAGCTTCTGCGCATCGACGTCGCGCCGCGTGCGCAGGTGCCGCAGCGCGGCCAGCGCATCGTCGACCACGCCCTCGAGCGAAGGCTTGCCTTGCGAGCGTCCGAAGCCGCGGTAATCGAGCATCAGCACGTTGAATCCCGCCGGCGGCAGCCACGCCACCAGCGGCAGGTGGTTGCCGATGTTGGCCGCATTGCCGTGCAGATGCAGCACCGTGCCCCGGGCCTCGGCCGGCGCGGGCAGCCACCAGCCGTGCAGGCGGCTGCCGTCTGCGCTCGTGATCGACACGTCCTCGTGCTTCAGCCCGAACTGCGCCGGCCGCATGTACTCGGCGCGGTCGGGGTAGAAGAACATGCCTTCGATCAAGGAGCATCCAGCGAGCAGCGCTGGCGTGATCAACGCAGCGCCGATGAATCGCCGACGCCGCACATTGATCAGGCGGCAGCCGACGTCTCTTCCCGGTACGCCTCGATCGGCACGCACGAGCACATCACATGCCGATCCCCGTAGACATTGTCGACGCGCGCCACCGGCGGCCAGTACTTCTGGCGCTTGAGCTCCGCCCGCGGGAACGCTGCCTGCTCGCGCGTGTAGTCGTGCGCCCAGTTCTCCGCCATCACCATCGCGGCCGTGTGCGGCGCGTTCTTCAGCGCGTTGTCTTCCCGGTCCACGCGGCCCTCTTCCACGGCGCGGATTTCGGCGCGGATCGCGATCATCGCCTCGCAGAAGCGATCGAGCTCGTGCCGGGATTCGCTTTCGGTCGGCTCGACCATCAGCGTGCCGGGCACGGGGAAGCTCAGCGTCGGCGCGTGGAAACCGTGGTCCATCAGGCGCTTGGCCACGTCCTCGGCCGTGATGCCGCACGCATCCTTGATCGGCCGCAGATCGAGGATGCACTCATGCGCGATCAGGCCATTGCGCCCCTTGTACAGCGTCGGGTAGTGCGGCGCGAGCCGCCGGGCGATGTAGTTCGCATTGAGCAGCGCGACCTCCGTGGCACGTCGCAGCCCCGCACCGCCCATCAGCGTGATGTACATCCACGAGATCGGCAGGATGCCGGCGCTGCCGAAGTTCGCCGCACTGACCATGCCAACCGGATGCGACTTGTCGACCACATCGCCGAACTTGCCCGGCAGATAGGGCGCGAGATGCGCCTTCACGGCGACCGGCCCCACGCCCGGCCCGCCGCCGCCGTGCGGAATGCAGAAGGTCTTGTGCAGATTGAGGTGCGAGACATCGGAGCCGTACTGGCCGGGCTTGGCCAGACCGACGAGCGCGTTCAGGTTCGCGCCGTCCGTGTAGACCTGACCGCCGTGCGCGTGAATGATGTGGCAGATCTCGACGATCGCCTCTTCGAACACGCCGTGCGTCGACGGATAGGTCACCATCAGCGCAGCGAGATTCCCGCCGTGCTGCTCGGCCTTCACCTTCAGATCGGCCACATCGACGTTGCCGTTGGCGTCGCACTTCACGACCACGACTTCCATGCCGGCCAGATTCGCGCTGGCCGGATTGGTGCCGTGCGCGCTCTCGGGAATCAGGCAAATGTTGCGATGGCCCTCGCCGCGCGCGCCGTGATAGGCGCGGATCGCGAGCAGCCCGGCGTATTCGCCCTGGGCACCCGAATTCGGCTGCAGGCTGACCGCGTCGTAGCCGGTGCACTCGATGAGCATCCGCTCGAGCGTGTCGATCAGTTCCCGGTAACCCTGCGCCTGGTCCGCGGGCGCAAACGGATGGATGTGGGCGAACTCCGGCCAGGTGATCGGGATCATCTCGGCCGTGGCGTTGAGCTTCATCGTGCACGAGCCCAGCGGAATCATGGTCCGGTCGAGCGCAAGGTCCTTGTCGGCGAGCGAGCGCAGGTAGCGCAGCATCTCGTGTTCGGCGTGGTACGAGTTGAAGACCGGATGCGTGAGGTAGGGCGAAGTGCGCAGCAGTGCCGGCGGGATCGCGTCGGCTGCGGCGGCGTCAAGCACGTCGACGTCGCCGCTGCCACCGAACAACGACCACAGTGTCTGCACATCCGCGCGCGTGCTGGTCTCGTCGAACGAAATCGTGATCGCATCGCTCCCCACGTCGCGCAGGTTGATGCGGCGCGCGCGCGCGGCGGCGTGCACCTTCCCCGCGTCGATGCCGAACACGGTCACGGTGTCGAAGAACTGATCCGTCGTGGGCATGCCGCCGGCCTTCAGCCCGGCGGAAAAGATCGCGGCAAGACGATGCACCCGCTGCGCAATGCGTCTGAGGCCGTGCGGACCGTGATAGACCGCGTACATGCTCGCCATCACCGCCAGCAGCACCTGCGCGGTGCAGATGTTGGAGGTCGCCTTCTCGCGCCGGATGTGCTGCTCACGCGTCTGCAGCGTCAGGCGGTACGCCGGCTGCCCCTGCGCGTCGACCGACACACCCACGAGCCGCCCGGGCATCGAACGCTTGAACGCGTCCTTGCAGGAAAGGAAGGCCGCGTGCGGACCGCCAAACCCGAAGGGCACGCCGAAGCGCTGCGAATTGCCGACCACGATATCGGCGCCCCACTCGCCGGGGCTTTTCAGCAGGATCAGCGCGAGGAGGTCGGTGGCCACGGTCGCCAGCGCACCGCGCGCATGCGCCGCCTGCACGACGGCCGCGTAGTCGCGCACTTCTCCGGTCGAACACGGGTACTGCAGCAGCACGCCAAACGCGTCGGCACTCAACGCCGCGGCGTCATCGCCCACCTGCACGTCGATGCCGAGCGCCTCGGCCCGCGTTTGCACGACGGCGATCGTCTGCGGATGGCAATCGGCCGAAACGAAGAAGACGTTCGACCTGCTCTTGCACGAACGCTTGGCTAGCGTCATCGCCTCGGCCGCCGCGGTGCCCTCGTCGAGCAGCGAGGCGTTGGCGATCTGCATGCCGGTCAGGTCGCACACCATCGTCTGGAAGTTGATCAGCGCTTCCATCCGGCCCTGCGATATCTCGGCCTGATACGGCGTGTACGCGGTGTACCAGGCGGGGTTCTCGAGGATGTTGCGCAGGATGACGTTCGGCGTGTGCGTGCCGTAGTAACCGGTGCCGATGAAGCTCTTGAAGACCTGGTTCTTCGCCGCGATCGCGCGGATGCGGGCGAGCGCGGCCTCTTCCGTCATTGCACCCGGCAGGGCGAGCGGCACATTGAGCCGGATCGACGCCGGCACGATTGCATCGACCAGCGCCTCGAGCGAGGGCTGGCCGACGACGGCGAGCATGCGCGCGATGTCATCGCCGCCGGGACCGACGTGGCGTTCGATGAACGCACCGTGATGTTCGAGTTGAGTGAGCGAAGTCATTGTCACTTGGCAGCGTCGATGTTGGCCTGGTATTTCGCGGCGTCGAGCAAAGCGCCGATATCGGCAGCGTTGGCCGGTTTGAGCCGGTAGAGCCACGCTGCGAACGCATCGGCGTTGATCGCCTCCGGCTTGTCCTTCAACTCGTCGTTGGTCGCGACCACTTCGCCTGCGATCGGCGCGTACACGTCGGAGGCGGCCTTCACCGATTCGACCACCGCGCACGCCTCGCCCGATTTCAGCCGGCGGCCGATCTCGGGCAGCTCGACGAACACGAGGTCCCCGAGCGCATCCTGCGCGAAGTCGGTGATGCCGATCGTTACCGTGCCGTCGGCCTCGCTGCGCACCCATTCGTGCGATTCGGTGTACTTCAGATTTGCGGGGACTTTCATGTATCACTCCCGGATAAGGGCGCCGGGCGGCGGGCGCGAACATGCGTCGAGACGTCTGCGCACGGCCGCCCGCCGCGCGCACAAGTTCAAATCAATGCTTTGCCGTTGCGTACAAACGGATACTTGACCACCTGCGCCGCAACCGGCTTGCCGCGCAAGTCGACCTGCACCTGATCGCCGAGCACCACGCCGGCGGGCACGCGCGCGAGCGCAATTGAGCAGCCGAGCGTGGGCGAGAACGTGCCACTGGTGATCTCGCCATCGCCATGCGCGGTCATCACCTTCTGATGCGCGCGCAGCACACCCTTGTCGAGCATCCTGAGGCCGACGAGTTGCCGCAGACCCCCGCGCACCCGCTGATTCTCGAGCGCCGAACGGCCGATGAAATCGCGCGGCTCTGACAGGTTGACGGTCCACGCAAGACCCGATTCGAGCGGGGACACCGATTCGTCCATATCCTGGCCATACAGGTTCATGCCGGCCTCGAGCCGCAGCGTGTCGCGCGCGCCGAGTCCGCACGCGGCCACGCCGGCGGCCTTCAGGCGCTGCCAGAACGCCGGCGCTTCCGTCGCCGGCAGCACGATTTCGCACCCGTCTTCGCCCGTATATCCCGTGCGCGCGATGAACCAGTCCCCAAAAAACGCCGCACAGAAGACTTTCAGCCCGGCGATGACTTCGGCCGCGTCCGGCAGCAACCGAGCGACGATGGCGCGTGCCTGCGGCCCCTGCACCGCGATCATCGCGAGGTCCGGTCGTGGCCGGGGGCGCACGTTGAACCGGCGCTGGGCCGCCACCTGCTGCATCCAGGCGATGTCCTTGTCGGCGGTGCCGGCGTTGACGACGATGCGGTAGCGGTCGGTATGAATCCAGTAGACGATGAGGTCGTCGATCACACCGCCGTCATCGCGCAGCATGCAGGTATAGAGCGCCTTGCCGGGCGTGAGCCGGGTTACGTCATTGGCCACGAGCGTGCGCAGAAAATCGCGCGACGCCCCGCCGTCGACATCGACCACGCGCATGTGCGACACGTCGAACATGCCCGCATGGCGGCGCACCGCGTGGTGCTCCTCGATCTGCGAGCCGTAGTTGACGGGCATTTCCCAGCCGCCGAAGTCGACCATCTTCGCGCCGGAAGCGACGTGGGTATCAAAGAGCGGTGTGCGCTTGAGCATCTGTCGGACCCAAAAATGACGAAGGGGCACGCACCGACCGAAATCAGTCCGTACCCCTCTGTCCTTTTGCCTGAGAGTTTGGAACCGGGTCGGTTCCCTGCCCCTTCGGCGCTGGACGCGCAGTCCAGTCTCTCCAGAGTCGCGCGCGCGAGGCGGTTCTTGGACCTGAGCGATTACGGGTGTTGCGCCTTCGGCGGCTCCGTGGCTACGGAGCGCTCTCCCGCATCGCGCGATGAGCGATGTGAAAGGATACACCGTGGGCAAGATCGATCCGCATGCCCGCACGCACGGCCCGCTCGTCGAGGCGGCGCGCATCGCGAAGGCTGTCTCCGAAGCCACAGCGCGGGCGCCCCGGTCCCGGCCCCAAGGAGATTCGATCTGACTCCGACTGCGCACGCCGTCCTGAGCAGACGACAATGCCCGGCCCTTCGGCGCCGGTCGCACCCCGTTCTGCGCCGATCAGCCACGGGCCCACGGGAGGGCCCGTCCCGGACCGTGCAGTGCAGCGGACGCGACCGCCTCCCACATCGACGATGAATCGAGCCCGAGCGACGCCGCGCCCACGGGCGCTGTGTTAGTGTGAAAAGTCCTTGCTGTTGACCTGGAACATCTCAGTGCACGCGCCGTCAGCGTCGTGGCCATCCCGGCCCGCGGTGTTTCGCGAGCGCCCCGCCGTGCCGCCGGGCGCCGCGGCACGGCCGCGCGTTGCGCTCGAGGTCGCCTCGATGGGCTATCTCGTGCCGCAGACCGATTTTGTGTGCAGCGTCCACAGCGTCTTTGCCAACGCGTGCAATCTTTCGTGCGACGAGTCGCTGCTGACGCTTGCCACACCCCGGGTCGGCGACGGTCCCACGACGCTCGTGCTTCGGCGTGATCCACCGCAGGGTTTGCACGCGCTGTTCCGAGTGGGTGAGACCGTGTTCTGCCGCAACGGCGCCGCGCGAGCGCGGCGCGCCGAATTTCACCTCGGCGATGCGCACGTCTGGCGACCGCTGGCGCCGCGCGCCCTTCTGCCGCCAGCGCGGATCCGGACCCATTTGCAGCGCGTTTCGGCATGCCTGGCGCAGCGTCGCCGGACCTGTTCGAGCGTCATCGATCGCGAGGGCGCGGCAATTTCGGCCTCGCTTGTTCTCGCCTGCCGGGCGCTGGATGGCGACGAGGCGCTGCGCATCGTCGATGCGCTGATCGGCTGGGGCGAGGGCCTGACGCCGGCCGGCGACGATTTCGTGGTGGGCTGGCGGGCCGGCCTCGATTCGCTGGCGCAGGGCGACGATGCGCGCAAGCGTTTTCTCGACCGGCTCGGTCCTGCCCTGGTCGCCGCCAGCCGTCGCACGACACCGATCGCGGCGCATCTGGTCCGACTGGCGGCGCTGGGCCACTGCGGTGCCTCGCTCGGCCGTCTGCGCGATGCGCTGCTCTGCGAGGATCGCGCGGACCTGGTGACGGTGGCGCTCGAAGAGACGGTCAAGATCGGCGCCACGTCCGGCACCGACATGGTCCACGGCCTGCTGACGGGACTGTCCGCGTGGTCGCCTTTGGCACTCGCCGCGCAATGAACATGACACGGGCGCCGGTGCGCTTCGCGCTGCTTGCGAATCTTTACAAGGATTCGGTGACGCTGATGCAGATCGGGGCCAAGCTGCGCGAACGCGACGGCATCGAACAGGCCTCCTGTCTGATGGCCACGCCGGCGAACCTTGCGCAATTGGGCGACGCCGATCTCGCGATCGATGCGCAGGTTTCCCCGTCCGATCTTCTCATCGTCGTTCGTGGCGAGGCCGCGGCGTGCGAAGAAGCGCTCGAGGTGGCGAAGGCCATGCTCCAGTCGGCCGGATCCGCGGGCAGCGGCGACGCGGTCGCGTTTGCGATGCCGCTCACCAGTCTTGCCCAGGGGGTCGAGCGGGCGCCAGGTGCGGATCTCGCGCTGATTTCCGTTCCGGGTGACTACGCCGCCGCCGAAGCCATGAAGGCGCTGGCGCTGGGGTTGCACGTGATGCTGTTCTCCGACAACGTCGCGGTCGACGAGGAGATCGCGATTAAGACGCGTGCCCGCGAAAAAGGTCTCCTGGTCATGGGTCCGGATTGCGGGACGGCGATCATCAACGGTGTTCCGCTCGGTTTCGCCAATGTCGTGCGGCGCGGCGACATCGGCCTGGTGGCCGCGTCCGGCACCGGACTGCAGGAGGTCACCTGCCGCATTCACAACCTGGGCGGCGGGATCTCGCAGGCACTGGGAACGGGTGGCCGGGACCTGAAGGAAGAAATCGGCGGCATCTCGATGCTGCAAGGACTGCGCGCGCTGGCCGACGATGCAGGCACCCGGGTGATCGTGCTCATTTCGAAACCGCCTGCGCCGGTGATCGCCCGGCAGATCCTCGATGCCGCCGCGGCAGCAGGAAAACCGCTCGTCATTCACTTCCTGGGCGCGGCACCCGATGCCATTCGACAGGCGGGTCTGTACGCGGCAACGTCGTTGCGGCACACCGCCGACACCGCGGTTGCACTGGCACAGGGCGGCACGCTACCGGTGAGCCCGCCCGCGCCGCTGGGCGCCGATATTTCCGCCATCGACAGGATCGCGACGCAAATGACGCCGACACAGCGTGCGGTCCGCGCCCTGTTCACGGGCGGCACGTTCTGTTACGAGGCACAGTTGGCGTTCCTGGCGCGCGGCCTGCCGTGCCGGTCCAATGCACCGGTGCACGGCGCGCAGGCCTTCGACGGGCGATTCGAAGGCCACGTCTTCCTCGACATGGGCGACGACGAGTACACGCGCGGGCGCCCGCATCCGATGATCGATCCGTCGCTGCGCAACGCGGCCATTCGCGCGCAGGGCGCTGATCCGCGTACCGCCGCCATCCTGTTCGATGTCGTGCTCGGCTTCGGCGCCCACGCCGACCCCGCGCGGGAACTCGCGCGTGCCCTGCAGGCGGCCGCGTCTGCGGCGCGCGCCGATGGCCGGTCGCTGGCGATGATCGGCCACGTCTGCGGCACCGATGGCGATCCGCAGAACAAGGCGGCGCAGGTCGCGCAGCTCGAGGCGGCCGGCGCGTTGGTGGCGGCCAGCAATGTCGAGGCGGCGCTGCTGGCGGCGCATCTGGCGGCCCGACGGGCGCAGGCGTAGGAAATGACGAAGAGCGCGATGACGCTGTTCAAGGAGACGCTCACCGTCGTGAACGTCGGCCTGGCGGGCTTTGCCGAAAACGTGGTCGCGGCCGGAGGCCAGTGCGTGCCGCTGCAGTGGCAACCGCCGGCGCAGGGAGATCGCGCGGGCGCGTGGGCGCTGGGCGAGATCTTCAATCATCCGGCGATCGAGCGCGCCAACGCGATCGCGTTCGCCCGGTTTCTCGAGGCGCAGCCGGTTTTGACCGGCATCGCGACGGCGCGCGACGTGGTCCCGGCGATGGCAGGCGATCGCCGGCTCATCCTGCATGCGGGTCCCCCGATCGCCTGGTCCGAGATGTGCGGCCCGATGCGCGGCGCCGTGCTCGGCGCCATCGTTCTTGAGGGATGGGCGGATTCGGTCGAGGCCGCCGACCGTCTCGTTGCAACCGGCCATGTCGAGTTCGAGCCCTGCCACCATCACCGCGCAGTCGGGCCGATGGCCGGGATCATCAGCCCGTCGATGCCGCTGTTCGTGGTCGAGAACAAGGCGGCGGGAAACTGCGCCTACAGCAACATGAATGAAGGACTCGGCAAGGTGCTGCGTTTCGGCGCCAATAGCGCGGAAGTGATCGCGCGTCTGCGCTGGATGGCCGCCGTTGTTGCGCCGACCTTGCGCGCTGCGCTGGCACGGACCGGTGCGATCGAGTTGAAACCCCTGATGGCGCAGGCGCTGAACATGGGCGACGAGGTTCACAATCGCAATGCCGCGGCCACCGCGCTCTTCTTCAAACGACTGGCACCGGCCCTCATCGAAGCGGACGTGGCGCGTGCCGCCGCCGCGGCCACGCTCGCGTTCATCGCCGGCAACGATCACTTCTTCCTCAATCTGTCCATGGCCGCCTGCAAAGCGATGCTCGATGCGGCCGCCGGCGTTGCCGGCAGTTCGATGGTGACGGCCATGGCGCGCAACGGCGTCAACTTTGGCGTTCGCCTGTCGGGCACCGGCGAGGCCTGGTTCGAGGCGCCCGCCAATGCGGTCGATGGGCTGTACTTTCCCGGCTACTCGATCGCCGATGCCGCCGCGGACCTGGGCGATTCCGCGATCACGGAAACCGCCGGCGTCGGCGGCTTCGCGATGGCCGCCGCACCGGCCATCGTCAAGTTCGTCGGCGGAACGCCGACCGACGCGATCCATCACAGCCTGCGCATGCGTGCGATCACCCTGGGCATCAACTCGGCCTTCACGCTGCCGGCGCTCGATTTTGCCGGGGTGGCGGCGGGCATCGATGTGCGCAAGGTGGTCGATTGTGGCGTGCTGCCGATCATCAACAGCGGCATTGCGCATCGGGTGGCCGGCGTCGGGCAGATCGGCGCTGGGGTGACCACGGCGCCGATGGCGTGTTTTACCGCCGCCGTCAAGGCGTTGGCTCAGGCGATCCGGTCCCGGGAGGCGCAGCCATGAGCCGACCCGTCGCCGTCGTGGCGGTGGGCGGCAACGCGTTGATCCGCGACAGCGAGCACACCTCGCTTGCCGATCAGTACGACGCGGTGTGCGCAACCTCGGCGCATGTGGCGAGCATGGTCGCCGCCGGCTGGAACGTCGTGCTGACGCACGGCAACGGCCCGCAGGTGGGCTTCATCTTGCGGCGCTCGGAAATTGCCGAAGGCCAGGTGCCGACGGTCCCCGTTCCCTATGCGGTGGGCGACACCCAGGGTGCCATCGGCTTCATGTTCCAGAACGCACTGGGCAACGCATTACGCCAGCGCGCCATCCACGTTCCCGTCGTCACGCTGGTGACGCAGACGATCGTGGACCGCGCGGATCCGGCGTTTGCCCGCCCCGACAAACCGATCGGCTCGTTCATGAGTGAAGACGTCGCAAAGCATTTCGCGGCCGCGCTCGGCTGGACGGTGATGCAGGACTCGAATCGTGGCTGGCGTCGCACGATCGCCTCACCGCAGCCGGTCCGGGTGGTCGAAGCACCGATCATCGAGCGCCTCGTTCGAGAAGACGTCCTCGTCATCGCCCTGGGCGGCGGCGGAATCGGGGTCGAGCAGGCGCCCAACGGAGAGTTGCACGGTGTCGACGCCGTCGTCGACAAGGACCGTGCCTCGGCGTTGCTGGCCGTACAGTTGCATGCCGACCTGCTGATGATTCCCACTGGGGTCGAGCGCGTGGCGATCCGCTTCGGCCAACCCGATCAGCAGTGGCTCGGCAAGATCACGGCGGCGCAGGCCGAGTCCTATGCGGCCGCCGGACACTTCGGCGAGGGCAGCATGGCGCCGAAAATCGAGGCGCTGCTCAAGTTCGTCAAGGGCCGCCCCGGCGGGCGCGGAGTGATCACCAATGCCGAGAACATCGAGCGTGCCCTGCGCGATGAAACCGGTACCTGGATCGAAGGCTGACCGGCGCGTCGGGAGCGGAGCATGGAAAGGATCCTGCTTGCCGTCAACGGCACATTGATGCGCGGGCTCGAACTGAACCCGAACCTCGTGGCGGTCGGCGCGACCTTCGTGCGCGAGGACGAGACCGACGGTTGCTACCGAATCTTTTCGATCGGTGACCGCCATCCGGCGATGCTGCGCACGAGCGGCGCGGGCGCGCACGTCGCGCTCGAGCTCTGGGACGTGCCGGCCGAGGGGCTGGCGCAGGTGCTGCTGAGCGAGCCGCCCGGGCTCGCGATCGGCAAGGTGTTGCTGCGGGACGGAACGGTCGTTCTTGGCGTGCTCGGTGAACCGTTCCTGTGCGAAGGCGAGCGCGAAATCACGGCCTACGGCGGCTGGCGCGCGTACATGGCATCCCGGCCGTCGTCGGTGGCGAGGTGACCGCGGCCATGCCAGGGGTGGCGATGCGCCGTCGCCACGGCCTGCGCCGTGCGCGGCGCCGGGCGCGATGGGTCGGCTGAGGCGCAAGTCCGCGATGTGATCGCGGCAGGTTGGGTGGATACTGCGCTCCGGCGCCGTCCGGATCGCCGTGCGCAGGCGGCCTGTGCGGCCAAAAAAACGATTGAGACAAAGGGGGGAAGCGATGAATCAGACGAAGACCGCGGGCGAGGTCCGCGTATGGGTGGCGGGCGACTGGAACGGCTTTTTCGGACTGTTCACCAACGTCCTGCTCAACGTAATTGTCCTCACCGGACTGTGCCTCGGCGTGGTGCAGTTGCCGGCGGACACCGTCTTCGGCCGCATTCTGCCGGCGCTGGGAATCGCGCTTCCGCTCGGCAACCTCTTCTACGCTTACCTCGCATGGCAGCTCGGCAAGGCCGAAGGCCGCAGCAACGTGACCGCCATGCCGTACGGCCCCAGCGTGCCGCACATGTTCATCGTCGTGTTCCTGATCATGCTGCCGGTGTATCTGAAGACGAAGGATCCCATGCTCGCCTGGCAGGCCGGGCTCGCGTGGTGCTTCATCATCGGCGTCATCGTACTGCTGGGCGCCTTCGTCGGCCCGAAGATCCGCGCGTTGACGCCGCGTGCCGCGATGCTGGGCACGCTGGCCGGCATTTCCATCGCGTTCATCTCGATGCGTCCGGCGTTTCAGATGTGGGAGACGCCGTGGATCGGCCTGGTGTGTTTTGCCATTGTGCTGATCGCGTGGACCGCGAACATTCGCATGCCGGGCGGGTTGCCCGGCGGGCTGGTTGCGGTGATCGTTGGCTCGGTGATCGGCTGGGGCGTGTCGCTGCTGGGCTGGAGCGACTATGTGCAGCCGGGCGCCGTGAGCAAGTCGTTTGAGCAGTTCGGGCTGCGCTTCCCGCTCTTTTCCGCGGACGTCTGGCAGGGCCTGGCGCAGGTGGCGCCGCTGCTTGTCACCGCGATACCGCTGGGGATCTATAACTTCACCGAGGCGATGAACAACGTCGAAAGCGCTTCGGCCGCGGGCGACAACTACAACCTGCGCAAGATCCTGCTCGCCGACGGTCTGGGCGCCGTCGTCGGCTCGATGCTTGGCAGCCCGTTCCCGCCTGCGGTCTACATCGGGCACCCCGGCTGGAAGGCCGTCGGCGGACGCATCGGCTACTCGCTCGCCACGGGCGTGGCCATCGCCCTCGTTTGCTTCCTCGGCCTGACCGCGCTGCTGCTCGCGGTGATTCCGCTGGTCGCGATCCTGCCGATCCTGCTTTACATCGGCCTGGTGATCGGTGCGCAGGCGTTCCAGGCTTCGCCGTCCAACCATGCACCCGCGGTCGTGCTGGCGTTGATCCCGAACGTGGCCGAATGGGCGAAGACACAGATCGACGGCGCGCTCGCCGCTGCCGGCACCTCGGTCGCGCAGGTCGGTCTGGGCAAGCTCGCCGCGACCGGCGTGCTGTACAAGGGGCTCGAGTCGTTGGGCGGCGGATCGGTCCTTGCCGGCATGGTGCTCGGCGCGCTGGCGGTGTTCATCATCGACAACCGGCTGAAGACCGCAGCCGCCTGGGCCTTCGCCGGAGCGGTTCTGGCTTATTTCGGACTGATCCACGGCGCGCAGCTCGGCTGGGCGGTTTCGCCGATGGTGGCGCTTGGCTATGCGCTGTTCGGGGTCACCTGCCTGGTGCTCGCGCAGGGACGAGCGCAGACGAGCGGGTAAAGCGCGTCTGCGGTTGCGTCGCTGGGGCGGTTCGAGGCGCTAGGCGCCGAGGGCCGCCAGCGCCCGCCTTGAGTCGGACACCCAGCCGAAGATGCCGCCCTGCGCCTTGATCATTTCCAGCGCGACGCGCTGGAATTCGGCGAAGTAGGAGCCGACGCAGTCGGACAGGACGACGCACTCGTAACCGCGGTCGTTCGCCTCGCGCACCGTCGTGTTCACGCACACTTCGGTGGTGACTCCGCACACCACGAGCGATTTGATGCCACGGTTGTGCAGGATCAGGTCGAGGTCAGTGGCGCAAAACGCGCCCTTGCCCGGCTTGTCGATCACGACTTCGCCCGACTTCGGGTAGAGCTCCGGGACGATGTCGTGGCCGCGCTCGCCGCGCACCAGGATCCGCCCCATCGGTCCGGGGTCGCCGATGCGCTTGGCGCCGCGACCACGCTCGATCTTGGTCGGCGGACAGTCGGCAAGATCGGGGCTGTGCCCCTCGCGCGTGTGAATCACCATCATTCCCATGCGCCGCGCCGCATCCAGCATGCGCTTGCACGGCGCGATCACCGCCTGCAGCGGCGTGACGTCGTTGCCAAGCGCTTCGCCGAAACCCCCAGGCTCGACGAAATCGCGTTGCATGTCGATGATCATCAGCGCTGTGGACCGCGGGTCAAATTCAAACTCATAAGGTTCGGCTTGCATCGTCTTGTGCGCCATGCGGCCTCCGGCCTGCCTTGGTTGCGGATACGGATCACCCGGGATGATCGACCGTCGGGTTCGACCTGACGCCGACTCGGGGAACGATCATACGGTCATCGCCCGCCGTGCGCGAGAACCGCAGGGGTTCTGCCTGCGGCAGGTCGTTCCCGGCGCTCTCGCCGCCAGGCCCGATCAGTGGCCGGCTCCTGCCATCGTCCTCGGCGCGCATCCGCTCATGCGACTTGGCGCACCTGCGGATGGGACGCAGCGTTCATGGCAGCCCCAAGGCCCCGATACCGCGCGGGCACATCGCACTGCACGACGATCGCGCAGGAGGGTTGTTTGCCACCGAGACTGATCTGTAGCATGGCTGGCGTATGCAAGTCGTCCGACCGCGACCCGTTCGCGTCCCTCCTCGCGCCCCACTTCCGCCGGTTGCCGAAAGATGACTTGGTCCCTCGTCGCCCGCGATCCTGCGACCGGCGCCTTCGGCATCGCCGTGGCGACGCGCTTTTTCGCGGTCGGCGCGCTGTGCCCGCATGGCGATGGCGGAATCGGCGCGATCGCGACGCAGGCGCTGATCAATCCGACTTATGGGCCGCGTGGACTGCGCCTGCTGCGCGAAGGCGCACCCGCACAGACGGTGATTGATGTGCTCACGCAGTCGGACCCGGGCCGCGCGGCGCGCCAACTGCATGTGCAGGATGCGGCCGGCCGCATCGCGGCATACACGGGCGAGGCGTGCGTGCCGTGGTGCGGACACGCGGTTCACGACGGCTTTTCCTTGGCCGGCAACATGCTGGCCGGCCCGGAGGTGCTGGCCGAGACCGCGCACGTGTACGCGACGCGCGGCGAGCTGCCGTTGCCCCGGCGGCTGATCGCTGCGCTGCAGGCGGGCGAAGCGGCCGGCGGCGACAAGCGGGGTAAGCAGTCGGCCGCGCTGAGAATCTTCACCACCGAGGAATATCCGGCACTGGACCTGCGCGTCGACGATCACCCGGACCCGCTTGCCGAGCTGGACCGGCTCGAAGCGGTGAGCCGCGAGCGCTTTGTCCACTTTGCCCGGTTCCTCGCCACGCGCGCCTCGCCCGGCGGCGTCTGGGATCGCGATTTCATCAACGCCGAAATCGAGCGCTTGGCCGCAGGCAAATGAAGCCGCTGCTCAGCGTCGAAGACTTGCGCGTCGTGTTCGCCTCCGATCAGGGTCCGGCGCGCGCGGTCGACGGCGTGTCATTTACCGTCGAGCCGGGAGAAACGCTTTGCCTCGTCGGCGAGTCGGGATGCGGAAAAAGCGTGACCGCGCTGTCGATCATGGGGCTGGTGCCGCGTCCGTCCGCGCAGGTCGATGGCCGCATCGAATTCGAGGGGCGCGACCTGCTGCGGCTGCCGAACCGCACGCTGGCCGATCTGCGCGGCAACCGGCTGGCGATGATCTTCCAGGAGCCGATGACGTCGTTGAACCCGGCATTCACGATCGGCTCACAGCTCACCGAAGTGATGATCCGCCATCGCGGCCTGAGCCGGCGCGATGCGCGCGACGCCGCGATTGCGATGCTGCGCCACGTGCGCATCCCCGCCGCCGAGGCGCGCATCGACGAGTTTCCGCATCGACTGTCGGGCGGCATGCGCCAGCGGGTGATGATCGCGATGGCACTGCTGTGCCAGCCCGCGCTGCTGATTGCCGATGAACCGACGACCGCGCTCGACGTGACGATCCAGGCGCAGATGCTTGACCTGATGCGCGCGCTGCGTGTCGAGATGAAGACCGCGATCCTGCTGATCACGCACGACCTGGGCGTGGTGGCCGAGATGGCCGATCGCGTGCTCGTGATGTACGCCGGGCAGGTGGTCGAGGAAGGACCCGTCGATGCGATCTTCTCGATGCCACAGCACCCGTACACCGTCGGCTTGATGGGCGCGATCCCCGCGCTCGGCGCGCGTCGCGCTCGACTTGCCGCGATCGACGGCATGGTGCCGGCCGCGCATGCGATGCCGGCCGGATGTCGCTTTTCCGCACGCTGCCCATTCGCCGACACGCCGTGTCGGCGCGACCGGCCGCCGCTGCACGATGCGGGCACAGGCCATCGCTCGCGCTGCTGGAAAGTGCCGCTGCAGCAGCTCGCCGCGTCGTTGCCCGCCGAGGCGCTGGCATGAGCGCGGCGCCCCCTCGTCCCCGCCCCTTTGCCTCGGGGGCCGAGGGGAGGTTCGCGCCGCGCAGGGCGCTGTTGGAGGTCAGTGATCTCGTCAAGCACTTTGCCGTGCACCGGGGAGTCTTCGGCCGTGGCGGCGGGCTCGTCAAGGCGGTCGACGGCGTCACGTTCACGGTGAACGCAGGCGAGACGTTTGCCATCGTGGGCGAATCCGGTTGCGGCAAGTCCACCGTCGCACGACTGGTGCTGCGCCTGATCGAACCCACGCGCGGCGTGGTGCGACTCGCGGGGCGCGAACTGACGGGGCTCGCCTCGGCCGAGCTGCGCAAACTGCGCGCACACCTGCAGATCATCTTCCAGGACCCGTATGGGTCATTGAATCCACGGATGACGGTCGGCGACATGCTGGCGGAACCGTTGATGCTGCACGACGTGGTCCCCGCGGCCCGGCGCAGTGCGCGCGTGGCCGAGCTGCTGCAGCTGGTCGGCCTGCGCGCGGAAGCCGCACAGCGCTATCCGCACGAATTCTCCGGCGGGCAGCGGCAGCGGCTCGCCATCGCGCGGGCACTGGCGGCCGAACCCCAGGTGATCGTGTGCGACGAGCCAGTCTCCGCGCTCGACGTATCGATCCAGGCGCAGATCCTCAACCTGCTCGCCGATCTGCAGCGTCGCTTCGGGCTCGCGTACGTGTTCATCTCGCACGATCTCGCCGTCGTGCGCCAGATCGCCACGCAGGTGGCGGTGATGTACCTCGGCCGTTTCGTCGAGACGGGCGAGGCTGACGAGATCTTCGCGCGGCCGCGCCATCCCTACACGCGCGCGTTGCTCGCCGCGGTGCCGATCCCCGTGCCCCGGGCGCGCGCACGCGAGGTGACGATCGCCGGCGATGTGCCGAGCCCGCTGGCGCCGCCGCCTGGGTGTCATTTCCACACGCGCTGCCCGCACGTCGTCGAGCGGTGCAAGTCAGACGCGCCGCGGCTTGAAGCCACCGCCACCGGCGCCTGCGCGGCATGCCACCGCTGGCGTGAGCTCGATGCCGCGCCGGTTACGATGCTCCGTGCGCCGGCGCAAGACCCCGCGCTCGCGCGCCTGCAAGCCGCATTTGCGGCGGCAAAGGCGGCGCCAGTCGAATGATGTTCTTGGGCGACGACGGTTGTTCCGTCGCTTCCCGAAACGCCGGATGAAGAGTTCAGAAAGGCAGAGGTGGGCAACATGAACAAGACCGCACACATCCTCGGATTCGCGCTCGTGTGGAGCCTTGCCAGCGCGGCAAACGCGCAAAGCACGTTGCGCATCGGCCTGGCGGAAGACCCCGACATCCTCGATCCGACGCTGGCGCGCACGTACGTCGGCCGCATCGTGTTCGCGTCGATCTGCGACAAGCTCTTCGACATCGACGACAAGCTCAATGTCATTCCGCAGCTGGCGCTGTCCCACCAGGTGTCGCCCGACGGCAAGACGGTCACGATCAAGCTGCGCCCCGGCGTGAAGTTCCACGACGGCGAGCCGTTCAACGCCGAGGCGGCCAAGACGAGCCTGGAGCGGCACCTGAACATGACGGGCTCGTTCCGCAAGGCGGAGATCGCGCAGATCGACAAGGTCGAGGTGGTCGATCCACTGACCATCCGTCTGCTGCTGAGGGCACCGTTTGCGCCGCTGATCGCGCAACTCACGGACCGCGCCGGCATGATGGTGTCGCCGAAGGCCGCGCAGGCGCTGGGCGACAAGTTCGGCACCGCGCCGGTGTGCGCCGGGCCGTACAGGTTCGTCGAGCGCATACCGCAGGATCGCATCGTGGTCGAGCGGTTCAACGATTACTGGGACGCGAAGCGCGTGACGATCGACCGCATCGTCTATCGGCCGATCCAGGACTCGACGGTACGACTGGCGAATCTCAAGTCCGGCCAGCTCGATCTGCTCGAGCGACTGCTCGCGACCGATGTCGAGGAAGTGAAGAAGGATCCGAAGCTCAGGCTCGCCACCGGCACCGAGCTGGGCTATCAGGGCGTGACGATCAACCTCGCCAACGGCGAGAAGGCGAACAACCCGCTTGGCAAGAACCCCAGGGTGCGGCAGGCGTTCGAACTGGCGATCGACCGGGACACGATCAACCAGGTCGTGTTCAACGGACTGCACAAGACCAACAACCAGTGGGTCAGCCCGCTCAATCCGTACTACATGCCGAAGTACCCGACGCCGAAGCGTGATGTGGCGAAGGCGAAGGCGCTGCTGAAGGAGGCGGGCGTGGCTGCGCCGCTCGTGCTCGACTTCATGGTGCCGAACAATCCCGAGAGCCGCGCGGTGGCCGAGGTGATGCAGTCGATGGCGGCCGAGGCAGGCTTCGACCTGAAGCTGCGCGTGACCGAGTTCGCCACGTCGCTCAACGAGGGCGAAAAAGGCAACTTCCAGCTCTACTTCCTCGCATGGAGCGGGCGCACCGACCCGGACGGCAACATCTTCTCGTTCGCCTCATGCAGCGGGCCGCTCAACTACGGCAAGTACTGCGATCCGAAGGTCGATGAGCTGCTGACCAAGGCGCGCACCGCCACGACCAGCGCCGAGCGCAAGGCGATCTACGAGCAGGCCGCCGCTGAGATCCTGCCCAAGGGCGGGGTGCTGTACCTGTATCACCGCACGCTGCTGTTTGCGCACACGCCGCGGCTGGGGGGCTTCAAGGTGATGCCGGACGGACTGATCCGCGTCACCGATCTGACGCTGAACTAATCCGGGTCGCGCGTTGCTGAAGTTCCTGCCCCGCCGCCTGCTGCAGCTGATTCCGACGCTCTTCGTGGTGTCGGTCATCATCTTCGGCCTGCAGCAGTTGCTGCCCGGCGATCCGGCCCTGGTGATGGCGGGCGAAGAGCGCGACCCTGCGGTGATCGAACAGATTCGCAAGCAGTACCAGTTCGATCAGCCGCTGCCAGTGCAGTACGTCTATTGGATCAAGGGTGTCGTCGCCGGCGATCTGGGCGAGTCGATGCGCATCAAGCAGCCGGTGTCGCGGCTGATCGCCGAGAAGCTCCCCGTCACCGTGCAGCTCGCGGCGATGGCGATGTGCTTTGCGCTCGCGATCGGCATTCCGGCCGGCATTGTCTCGGCGGTGAAGAAGGACAGCGCGTGGGACGTCGGCGCCAACGTGTTCGCGCTCTGGGGGTTGTCCACGCCGAACTTCTGGCTCGGCATCATGCTGATCTTCCTGTTCTCGGTGAAGCTCGGCTGGCTGCCGGCCTCGGGCTTCGTGAGCCCGTTTGAGGATTTCAAGCAGTCGCTCGCGACCACGGTCATGCCGGCCTTCGTGCTCGGCAACGCGATCGCCGCCGTGCTGATGCGCCACATGCGCTCGGCGATGCTGCAGGCCATCGCGAGCGACTACGTGCGCACCGCGCGCGCCAAGGGCATGGTCGAGGCGGTGGTGATCCTCAAGCATGCGCTGCGCAATGCGCTGACACCGGTGATCACGCTCGGCGCCCTCGAATTCGGCACGCTGCTCTCGGGCGCGGTGCTGACCGAGCAGGTGTTCTCGATCCCGGGATTCGGGAAACTCATCGTCGATGCGGTGTTCAACCGCGACTATGCGGTGGTGCAGGGCGTGGTGCTGGTCACGGCGACGGTGTACATCGCGCTCAATTTGCTCGCCGATGTGATGTACGTGCTCGTCAATCCACGACTGAGGGACTGACGTTGGCCGCCGTGGCGATTCCAGCCGCTGCGCGAACCGCGCCGCACGACAGTCCGGCGCGGCGCGCTGTCCGGCGCCTGCTGAAGCGACGCACGGCCGTATTCGGTCTCGTCATCGTCGTGCTGATGGTCGTGCTGGCGCTCTTTGCCCCGTGGATCGCGCCGTTCGATCCGCTGGCGGCCAGTTTTGCGATCGTGCGCAAGCGGCCGAGCGATGCCCACTGGTTCGGCACCGACGAGGTCGGCCGTGATCTGCTGTCGCGCGTGCTCTGGGGCGGGCGCGCGTCGCTCGCGGCGGGCCTCGTCTCGGTGTCGATCGCGGTCGGCGTCGGCGTGCCGCTGGGCATGCTGGCCGGCTACGTGGGCGGGATTCTCGACGCGGTGCTGAGCCGCATCACCGACGCGATGCTGGCGATTCCATTCCTGATCCTGGCGATCGCGCTCGCGGCGTTTCTCGGCCCAAGTCTTTCCAACGCAATGATCGCGATCGGCATCACGGCCACGCCCATCTTCGTGCGCCTGTCGCGCGGCCAGGTGCTCACCGTGCGCGCCGAGGAATACGTGGAGGCCGCGCGCGCGGTCGGCAACCCGCCGCTGCGCATCCTGCTGCGCCACATCCTGCCCAACATCCTGCCGCCGGTGATCGTGCAGGCCACGCTCGCGATCGCCGCGGCGATCATCGCCGAGGCCAGCCTGTCGTTTCTCGGTCTCGGCCAGCAGCCACCCGCGCCGAGCTGGGGCTCGATGCTCAACACCGCGCAACGCTTTTTGACGCAGGCGCCGTGGATGGCGATCTATCCGGGGTTGGCGATCTTCGTCACCGTGCTTGCGTTCAACCTGCTCGGCGACGGGCTGCGCGATGCGCTCGATCCGAAGAGCAGCTGAGGCGGTCTCAGGCTCTGGATCTGGCATCGGCGAGCAGTGCGATGGCGAGCGAGCCAAAGAAATAGAAGGCCTGCAATTCCAGCCGGTAGCCACCGGTATCGCCGATCGTGAATAGAGCCGGCATGTGCGCCAGCGCAACAGCCACGACCATGTTGAAGGCCATGACCAGGGCCGCGGTCCGAACGAACATGCCTGCCAGGATCATGAGCGGCGCGAGCAGCTCGCCGACCAGCACACCATAGGCAAACCACGGGGGCAGCCCCGCGCCGGACAGCAGTCCCTCGATGGGGCTCAACCCGTATCGCAGCCTGGCGACGCCATGAAACAGCATCAATCCGGCCACGGTAAACCGCAGCAGCAGGACGCCCGGCCGCTGCCGGGTCAGGTCGGAGGAAAGGCGCATCGAATTCCCGTGTCGTGGTCCGCGTGTTGATCTTGCAGAATCGGCAAAGCCCGACCAGCGCGCTGCCCGACGATTCGCGCCAAACTATGAACTTCCCAACACTTCTTGCTCATTGCTCCGATGCGCGCTGCAAACCTGCGTGATTGAATCGAGCCGACCGTGCAACCCGCGCGCACCCGATACACGCATGACGAAGCCATCCTGGCGCGGATTGCCAATGCTCTAGAATCTTGTTTCGCTCGTCAACCACCGCACCCTCCTCGAGATACCGCCTCGCAAGTCGTCGCTCGTCATGTGCAGCCCCCCCCGGGCGCACCGATCTGGCGCGGGAATCGACGTGCGCGTCTGGACCCGGCGCGACGGAGCCCAAAGGCACGACGCGGGACGGTGGCTCGGGTTCGTTGCCCGGCACACGTGCCGGCCGCGGGGGACAGGCGCGAGCCGATCATCGGCCGCGGTTCGCGCGGCGACGTGGCGCTGTACCGCGATGGGGCGAAACCGGATACGGTCCGGGTCCGCGCGGTGCGCAGTCCGCGTGAAGCCGGCGACCAACGGGGCTGAAGGCCGGCCGGTGCCGGTAGCGCCTTGGCGCCATCGCCGCTGGGCGGCCATCCGCGGACTGTCAGGGGACGCAATCGCCGTCACGGCGAACGCTGACCTCGCCCCGGGTCGCGGCCTGGCCTTGAGGGTGACGCCGCCGCGCTCTTCCGACCCATGAGAAAGACGTGGAGGCGATCGGCCGTTGAGTTGGGTCCAAGGTGCCTCGCGATCGGGTTACGTTTCGTCACCGAAAACACGGGTCCGGATGTCGACGCGACGGTTCGCGGGCGCGTTTGGATCTGCAGAGCAGCGCAACATCCGTTGCGCAGGACGTGGCGGTCCAAAGTGCGGTCGCCACCCCCATGATGACTGAAGGCAAAGGAGGACCGCGCATGCGCAATCTCCTCATCGCGTTGTCGATACTGGTTTTCTCCGCGGCGCCCGCGCCGGCTCAGGTGGGCGCGGGCATCACCGCGCCGGGTATCAGCATTGGCATCAACGTGCCGGTGTACCCCTCGCTCGTGCCGGTTCCTGGCTATCCGGTCTACTACGCCCCGGGTTTGGCCCTGAATTACTTCTTCTACGACGGCCTGTTTTGGGTGTATCAGGCCGACAACTGGTATGTGAGCAGCTGGTACAACGGCCCGTGGCAATTGATCCAACCGGTTGCGGTGCCGCTCTACGTGTTGCGCATCCCGGTGCGCTACTACCGGCGACCGCCCCCTTATTTCCATGGGTGGCATGCCGAAGCGCCGCCCCATTGGGGCGAGCACTGGGGCTCCGACTGGCAACAGCACCGAGGCGATTGGCAACAGCGAAACCCTAAAGCCGCGCCGCCGCCGGCACCGCTGCCCTCCTACCAGCGGCAGTATCCCGGAAATCGCTATCCGCACGCAGTGGAGCAGCAGCATGCGATTCGATCCCAGAATTACCATTACCAGCCGCGTGAGCCGGTGGCGCGGCAACATTTCCAACCGCAGCACCCGCCGGGGCCCGCGCCACACGGGGAGCATTGAGAGCGCCTGCGCGGTCGTCCGAGGCCTTCGGGGAGCCGGCCGTCTCCGCGGGCGACCGCCCGTACCGACGGGTTGGGCGTCGGCGCCCGAGTAGGTGGGCGGCGGCCGGCGCATTGGCAGTGATCGGCGGTGGCCTCCGAATGCCGCGATGCGCACACGTTCGCGGGGCCGCACGCTGGCGCGTCTCGCCGGCCGATCAACCGCGCAAGGCCGTCGAGCGGCGCAGGTCGGACGCTTTGGCCTCGCGCTCGGGCAATTCAGGAAGTCTTCAACTTTCTGGGGTGCGCGGCCAAGAACAGGTGGGGCGCTGTGCTCGGCGGATGGGTTGCGCTCGAGCATCGAGCGCGCTCGTGATTGAAGGTACGATCTCCCGGGGTCATGAACGGACGCGGCATGGAACATCACTCGATCGCCCGCTATGGGGGCGTGACCCAGGCCTTGCATTGGGTCACGGCGCTGCTGGTCTTGGTTGCGTTCATCTATGGTCCTGGCGGATCTGAGCAGCGCGTCTACGCGACCGCCCGCGACTTCGACCGGCAGCTTCACGAGACGCTGGGATTGTGCGTCTTTGCGCTGGTCGCGCTGCGCGTGCTGTGGCGCATAGTCGACCGGCGACCGGAGCCCCCTGATGTCGCGCGCTGGATGGCCCTCGCGGCGAAGTCCGTTCAGGGCGCGCTCTATCTGCTCCTCTTCGCGGTCCCGCTCTCCGCCATCTTGGGCGCGTGGCTCGAAGGGCATGCGGTGACGTTGCTCGCGGGCGTGGAGATTGCACCCGCCTTGGCGCGTTCACACGATGCGGGCGCATCGATCGCGAGCATCCATACTTGGCTGGGCGATGCCATCCTGTGGGTCGCAGGACTCCACGCAGCTGCCGGGATCTACCACCACGTCGTTCTCCGGGATGGGGTGCTGGCCTCGATGCTGCCCGGCTGGCTTCCCCTGGGGCAGCAGGACGGAGGTTGAAAGGGTCAAGCACGCTCAGGCCGCCGTCTGGGCTGTCTTCATGGCAGGTGCCGACGGTCGTCCCGCGACGGGCCGTGCCGATCCGCAAAAGATCAGCCGGACGAGATGTGTGACGCTTCGCCAGAGCGCACTGCTTTGGAACGGTGGTGAACGGAGCCCGGCCACCATGGGTCCTTCGTGCGCGCCGGGATCGATGCGCGGTGACCCGCATCCAATGCGCCGCCAGCGGCGCACGCCGATGCCAGAGCGCTGGACGCCATTTGTTCGGGCCACTTGGTGGCCGACCGTCATCGTGCCGCCGCTGTCGGTCAGGTTGACCGCGGCGGGCCGCTAAAATGGCGACCGCCGGTGTGGCCGCACGGTTTGCACGCCCGCTCGTCTTCCGGGCGCGCTGGCCCCGTCGACAGCGGAAGCGACTGGCCATTGAGCTCCCGAACTTCGACAGCGACGAGCTTCTGGCCGTGGCGTGCCTGAACCGACGCGCACCGCGTACGCCCTGCGAGGCGAGCGCACGCGTGGCGCGAGAAGCCGCCCTCGAGCCCAGGGGCTGAAGTTGTCGAGACTGACGGAGCGGCTCGCGCCTGCTGGGGTAGACCTGTGTTGATCTTCATCCTTGTGTTCATCGCGATCGGCGTGGCCGTGGTCTGGGCCGTCGCGACCTTTCATCTGAAGGGCGAAGACCTGTCGGGCTTCGACCGAGCGAACGGCGAGCGCTTTTCCACGGGCGGCGAACCCAGTGTCGAACTCAAGGCGGTTGTCGCCTCGCTGTCCGGTATCGGTGCGGCGCTTCGAGGGGTTCCGCGCAGCGGGCGCACCGCGGCGCTGCGCCACTACATGGACAACGCATTCGCGGACCGCCAGATCGAGGCCGCCTTCACGCCGGTCCACGGCGCGCGCGTGCCCGGAGAATGGGTGCTCGCCCCCGGCGCCGACAGCGCCCGACGCACGCTCTACATCCACGGCGGCGCCTTCGTCATGGGAAGCCCGAAGAGCCACCGCACGCTGACGAGCCGGTTTTCCGAAATGACCGGTGGCGCCGTGCTGGCGGTCGACTACCGCCTGATGCCGGAACATCCTCGTATGGCGGGCGTCGAGGATTGCCGGATCGCGTACCGCTGGATGCTCGAGCACGGCCCGAATGGCCCTGAACCGGCGCAGGCGGTGTTCGTCGCCGGCGACTCCGCGGGCGGCAACCTCGCGCTGTCGTTGCTTGCCTGGGTGCGCGACCAGGGCCTGCGTGCGCCCGACGCTGCGGTCGTCCTGTGTCCGGCGACTGACAGCACGCTCGCAAGCCCGAGCCTGAAGGCCAATGTGCGCAGCGATGCGATGCTCGGTCCGCTGTTCGGGTCGCTGACGAAGCTGCCGCAGCCCGTGCTGCTTTGGATCGGGTGGATCCGCAACCGCATCAACCCGAGAAACCCGGTGATCTCTCCGGTGTATGGCGATCTGTCGAAGCTGCCGCCGGTGCTCGTGCATGCGAGCGAGGTGGAGATGCTGCTCGACGACAGCCGCCGCTACGTGAACCGGGCCCAGGCGGCCGGCTCGCCGGTCAAGCTGCAGACCTGGAACCACGTGGTTCATGTCTGGCACATATTCAACCCCGAGCTCACCGAGGCACGCGATGCACTCGGAGAGATCGGCAAGTTCCTGGCCGGGGCGTCGCCGCCGGCCCGTGGCGCGCGCTGATGCGCGCGCGCCCTACGCTGCCCGCACGCAATCCATGAAGTACTCGCTCTTGCCGTTGGTCTTGAGTTTCACCAGGCCGTGGATGTCGGTCTCGAAGCCCGGGAACAGGTTGTTGAACTCGCGCGCGAACTTCAGGTAATTGACGATCTTGGCGTTGACGCGCTCGCCGGGAATCAGCAGCGGAATGCCCGGCGGGTACGGCGTGAGCAGCACCGCGGAGACGCGCCCTTCGATGGTGTCGACCGGTACGCGGTCGATCGCGCTGTGCGCCATCTGCGCGTAGGCATCGGCCGGGATCATCACCGGTTCCATTTCCGACAGGTACATCTCGGTCGTCAGGCGCGCGACGTCGGCGGCGCGATACACCGCGTGGATCTGGTCACACAGGTCGCGCAGGCCCATCTTCTCGTACTGCGGGAACGCGCGCAGGAACTCGGGCATCACGCGCCACAGCGGATGGTTGTTGTCGTAATCGTCCTTGAACTGCTGCAGCTCGGTCACCATCGTGTTCCAGCGTCCCTTGGTGATGCCGATCGTGAACATGATGAAGAACGAGTACAGCCCCGTCTTCTCGACGATGATGCCGTGCTCGGCCAGGTAGCGTGTGACGAGCGCCGCCGGAATGCCGGGGTCGGTGAAGGAGCCTTCGACGGTGAGCCCGGGCGTGATCACGGTGGCCTTGATCGGGTCGAGCATGTTGAAACCCGGCGCCAGATCACCGAAGCCGTGCCAGCGTTCGCCCGCCTTCAGCATCCAGTCGGCGCGCGTCGGCACCCCTGCGGCAGCCAGGTGATCCGGTCCCCAGACCTTGAACCACCATGACGCGCCGAATTCGTCGTCGACCTTGCGCATCGCGCGCCGAAACGCCACCGCTTCGTTCAGCGACTCCTCCACCAGCGCGGTGCCGCCCGGCGCCTCCATCATCGCCGCGGCGACATCGCACGAGGCGATGATCGCGTACTGCGGCGACGTGGACGTGTGCATCATGTACGCCTCGTTGAACATCCAGCGGTCGAGCTTTTCATTGTCCGAATCCTGGATCAGGATCTGCGATGCCTGCGACAGCCCCGCCAGCAGCTTGTGCGTCGAGTGGGTGGCAAAGATCATCGAGTGCACGGGGCGCGGTCGGTCGGCACCGATGGCATGCATGTCGCGATAGAACTCGTGAAACACCGCGTGCGGCAGCCACGCTTCATCGAAGTGCAGCGTGTCGATACGGCCGTCGAGCAACCCCTTGATGGTTTCGACGTTGTAGACGATGCCGTCGTAGGTGCTTTGCGTCAGGGTGAGGATGCGCGGCTTGCCGCGCCGGCCGAAGTCGCCCTTGAGCAGTGGATGATTCCTGATCTTGGCCTCGATCGATTCGTAGCGAAACTCCGCGAGCGGAATCGGGCCGATGATCCCGTAGTGATTGCGCGTCGGCGTCAGGAACACCGGAATCGCGCCGGTCATCGTGATGGCATGCAGCACGCTCTTGTGGCAGTTGCGATCGACCACCACGATGTCGCCCGGCGCCACCGTGTAGTGCCACACCATCTTGTTCGACGTCGACGTGCCGTTGGTGACGAAGAACAGGTGATCGCAGCCGAAGATGCGCGCCGCGTTGCGTTCGCTCGCCGCCACCGGCCCGGTGTGATCGAGCAGCTGGCCGAGTTCTTCCACGGCATTGCAGACATCGGCACGCAGCAGGTTTTCGCCGAAGAACTGGTGGAACATCCGCCCGACCGGGCTCTTGAGAAACGCCACGCCGCCGGAGTGTCCCGGGCAGTGCCATGAATACGAGCCGTCCTGCGCGTAGTGCGTGAGCGCGCGGAAAAACGGCGGCGCCAGCGCGTCGAGGTAATTGCGCGCCTCGCGCACGATGTAACGGGCAACGAACTCCGGCGTGTCCTCGAACATGTGGATGAAGCCGTGCAGTTCGCGCAGCACGTCGTTGGGCACGTGGCTCGAGGTGCGCGTTTCGCCGTACAGGAAGATCGGGATATCGGCGTTGCGCTTGCGGATCTCCTTGACGAACTCGCGCAGCCGCGCAATCGCCTCGATCCCGGCGCCGCCCTGCTCGGAGAACTCCTCGTCGTCGATCGACAGGATGAACGCCGATGCACGGCTTTGCTGCTGGGCAAAGCTCGACAGGTCGCCGAAGCTCGTCACGCCCAGTACGCCGACGCCCTCCGCTTCGATCGCCTTGGCCAGCGCCCGCACGCCCAGGCCGCTCGCATTTTCGGAGCGGAAGTCCTCGTCGATGATGAAGACCGGAAAATCGAATTTCATGGGCGCGTCCGGCGTTGAAGAAGGCGCGGATTATCGGCGCAAGCGCCGTGGACAACAACCGCGCGCCCTCAGTCCCGTCGCGCGCTGGCTTCGTTGGCGACCCAGCACGCCGCCGCGTGCGTCGCGTCGCCTTGCATCGGCGGCGCCTCCCGCGAACAGCGCGCGATCGCCACCGGGCAACGCGGATGAAACACGCAGCCGGACGGCGGTTCGAACGGCGACGGCATCTCGCCCTTCAGTACGATCCGCTGCTTGAGCGCGGTCGGGTCGGCCACCGGCGTGGCGGAAAGCAGCGCCTGCGTGTACGGATGGCGCGGCGCGCTGAAGATTGCCTCGCGCGTGCCGGATTCCACCGCCCAGCCGAGGTACATCACCAGCACCTCGTCGGCGATATAGCGCACGACCGACAGGTCGTGCGACACGAAGACGTAGGCAAGCTGGAATTCCTCCTGTAGCTGCGCAAGGAGGTTCAGCACCTGCGCGCGGATCGATACGTCGAGCGCCGAGACCGGCTCGTCGAGGACGAGGATCTTCGGCCGCAGCATCAGCGCGCGCGCAATCGCGATGCGCTGGCGCTGGCCACCGGAGAACATGTGCGGATAGCGGTCGTGGTACTCGGGCCGCAGCCCGACCTTGGCCATCATGTCGCGCACGGCAGCACGCCGCTGCTCAGCGGACAGATCGGTATTGACCAGGAGCGGTTCTTCGAGCGCGGCGCCGATGCGCTGGCGCGGGTTGAGCGAACCGTACGGATTCTGGAACACGATCTGCACTTCGCGCCGCAGTTTCCTGCGCGCCTCGGCGTCGGCCGTGGCGACATCCTTGTCGTCGATCAGCAGTTGCCCCGCGGTCGGCTGTTCGATCATCGTCAGCAGCCGCGCCAGCGTGGATTTGCCTGAACCGGACTCGCCGACCACGGCGAGCGTGCGCCCGGCAGCCAGCCGGAACGACACGCCGGCCAGCGCCTTGACGGTGGCCGGCGCGGCGAGCAGGCCGCGCCGCACCTCGTAATCGCGTCTCAGGTCGCGCGCTTCGATGAGGCTCATGCGGCGCTTTTCACGACAGGTGTGATCGGCACACCGTCGGTAAGCGGGGTGTGGCACAGCGCGCGCCCCAGCGATTCATCGGCATGAACCGGCACCGTCGCCTGGCAAAGCGAGGTTGCGTGCGTGCAGCGCGGCGAGAACAAACAACCTGCCGGGCGATCGAGCAATCCCGGCACCACGCCGGGAATCGCCGGCAAACGCCGCCCGGTCGCGCGCTCCGGCAGCGCAGCCAGCAGACCCGCGGTGTACGGATGATGCGGATGCGCGAACAACGCGCGCGTACTGTTGGCCTCCACCTGCTGGCCGGCGTACTGCACGATCACGCGATCGGCGGTCTCGGCCACCACGCCCATGTCGTGCGTGATCAGCACGAGCGCCATGTGGTTTTCGCGCTTCAGGGTCACCAGCAGATCGAGGATCTGCGCCTGGATCGTCACGTCGAGCGCGGTGGTCGGCTCGTCGGCGATCAGCAGTTTCGGCTTGCAGGCGAGCGCCATCGCGATCATCACGCGCTGGCTCATGCCGCCAGACAACTGATGCGGAAAGGCGCTCACGCGGCGCTGCGGATCCGGGATGCCGACCTGCTCCAGCAACTCCATCACACGCGCGCTTCGTTGTGCGCGATTCATGCCGAGGTGGGTGCGCAGCACCTCGCCGATCTGGAAGCCGACCGTGAAACACGGGTTCAGGGACGACATCGGCTCCTGGAAGATCATCGCCATGTCGCGCCCGACGATGCGGCGGCGTTCGCGCGCCGTGAGGTGCTGCAGATCACGGTCCGCAAACGACATGCGATCGGCCGTGACCGTCGCGGTCCAGGGCAGCAGTCCCATCACCGCGAGCAGCGCGACCGACTTGCCCGAGCCTGATTCGCCGACGATGGCCAGCACTTCGTCCGCATCGACGGCGATGTCGATCCCGTCGACCGCGCGCAGGGCGCCGCGCCGCGTGGCGAAGGACACAGAGAGATTGCGCACGTCGAGCAATGGCATGGTTCGAGCCTACGGCGCAAGGCACCGCTGGATTCTTCGCCTCCCCCCTGGTGCGACAGGGGCACGGGCAGACGGGGCAATCCGCGGGCCGCCGCTTTCCCCCGCCCCTCTCCCACCGGGGAAGGGGCGAGGTGCGAGCCGCGGGTGCATCGCACGCGTGCAGATCATCACGACCGCCGCATCTTCGGATCGAGCGCGTCGCGCAATCCGTCGCCCATCAGGTTGATCGACACCACGGTGATCAGGATCGCCAGCCCCGGCGCGGTCACCATCCATGGATTGGAGCGGATGAATTCGCGCGCGTCGGCGAGCATCGTGCCCCACTCCGAAATCGGCGGCTGCGCGCCGAGCCCGAGGAAGCCGAGCCCGGCAGCTTCGAGAATTGCGTCCGACACGCCAAGCGCCGCCTGCACGATCAGCGGCGCCATGCAGTTGGGCAGCACGGTCACGAACATCAGCCGCAGCCTGCCGACGCCGGCGACGCGCGCAGCGGTCACGTATTCCTTGGTCAGTTCGGCCAATGCCGACGCGCGCACGAGCCGCACGTAGCGCGGCAGGTAGACGATCGTCACCGCGACGATCGTGTTCAGGAGATTCGGCCCCAGCACGGCAACGATGAGGATCGCCAGCACCAGGCTCGGCACCGCCATGATGAGATCCATCACGCGCGTGACGAGCACGTCGACCACGTCGCCCGCGAATGCGCAGGCGAGCCCGATCACCACGCCGAGCACGAACGACACGCTCATCACTGACAGGCCGATGAACAGCGACACGCGCGCGCCGTGGATCAACCTTGAGAGCATGTCGCGGCCAAGCGCATCGGTGCCGAGGACATAGCGCGCCGAGCCGCCGTCTTCCCACGCGGGCGGCAGCTTCACGAATTCGCGGAACTGTTCGATCGGCGAATGCGGCGCGATCAGGTCGGCAAAGATCGCGATCAACGCGACCGCGAGCACGATCGCGAGACCGAACACCGCGCCGCGGTTTTCGCGGAACGCGGCCCAGAAGTCGCGCCACGGACTTGCTGCCGGGGGCGCCTGCTCAGCGCCGATGTCGAGAGTGGCCGCCACGTGTCCTCGTGCCGTCAGTGGTGACGGATCTGCGGATTGATCAGGCCGTACAGCACGTCGACCGCGAGGTTCACCGAGATCACGACCGCGGAGACCAGCATCACGCCGCCCTGCAGCGCGGGGTAATCGCGGCGACCGATCGATTCGATCAGCCATTTGCCGACGCCGGGCCACGAGAAGATCGTCTCGGTCAGCACTGCGCCCGCCATCAGCGAACCCACCGACAGCCCGATCACCGTCACCACGGGGATCAAGGCGTTCCTCAGCGCGTGCAGGCCGATCACCGAAAACGGCGACAGTCCCTTGGCGCGCGCGGTGCGCACGTAGTCCTCGCTCAGCACCTCGAGCATCGATGAGCGCGTCATGCGCGCGATCACCGCCAGCGGCACCGTGCCCAGCACGATCGCCGGCAACACCAGGTGATGCGCCGCATCGAGCACCGCGCCCTTCTGCCCCGACAGCCACGCGTCGATCAGCATGAAGCCGGTCACCGGCTCGATGTAGTGCTTGATGAGATCGATGCGTCCCGACACCGGCGTCAGTCCCCAGCGCTCGGCGACGAACATGATCAGCAGCAGGCCCCACCAGAAGATCGGCATCGAAAATCCGGTCACCGATGCGCCCATCAGCGCCTGGTCGTAGAAACTGCCGCGCTTGACCGCCGCCATCGCACCGGCCGGAATGCCGATCAGCGTGGCGAACAGCATCGCGCACAGCGACAGTTCGATGGTGGCCGGAAACAGCGCCGCAAACTCCGACGCGACCTTCGCATTGCTGGCGAGCGAGGTGCCGAAGTCCCCGTGCAGCAATTGCCACATGTAATCGAGGAACTGTTTCCACACCGGCTGATCGAGTCCGAGTTCATGGCGGAAGTACGCCAACCGCTCGGGACTGATGCCGCGCTCGCCCACGCGCACCTCGACCGGATCGCCCGGCACGAGCCGGATCGCGACGAAGGTCAGGAACATCAGCGCGACGAAGGTCGGGATCGTCAGCGCCAGGCGTTTGAGCAGGAAGCGGAGCATCAGATGCGCGAGCGGCGCCCGGGGCGCCGCTCTGGGTCACAGCACGTTGCTGGTTACTTCAGGTCCACGCCGTTGAATTGGTGTGCGCCGAACGGGCTTTGCTTGTAGCCTTCGACTTCCTTGCGCATCGTTTCGTACACGGTCGAGTGCGCAATCTTGAAGTCCGGCGCTTCCTCCTTCTCGATCACCTGCATCTCCGCATAGAGCTTGGCGCGCTCGGCCTGGTTCGACAGCGTCTTGGCCTTGTTCAGCCGGTCGTCGAACTCCTTGTTGCACCACTTGCTCAGGTTCTGGCCGCCAGGGCGCGCGCCGGCGCAGCCGCGCAGGAAGAAGAAGTTGTCCGGGTCGCCGTTGTCGCCGGTCCAGCCCAGTTGCGCGGTGGTGTGCTCACCCTGCTGCGCGCGCTTGCGGTATTCGCCCCACTCGAAGGTGACAAGCTTGGCCTGGACGCCGATCTTGGCCAGATCCGCCTGCATCATCTCGGCGATGCGCTTGGCGTTCGGGTTGTACGGCCGCTGCACCGGCATGTACCAGAGGTCGATGTCCATCGGCAGCTTGACACCCGCCTTTTCCAGCATCTGCTTCGCCTTGGCGGCGTCATACGGGTAGTCCTGCACATCATTGTTGTACGACCACATCGTCGGCGGGATCAGGTTCTTGGCCGCCTGGCCGGCGCCCAAATAGACGTCGCGGATGATGGCGGCCTTGTCGATCGCCATGTTGAAGGCCTGCCGCACTTCCTTCTTGTCGAACGGCGGCTTCTGCGTGTTGAACGCCCAGTACGCGATGTTCAGCCCCGACTGGCTGATCACCTTCAGCGACGGGTCCTTCTGCATCTCGGGCAGGTCCGCCGGACGCGGCGCGATCATGAAATGACACTCGCCCGCCTTGACCTTCGAATAGCGCGCAGTCGGATCGGGCGTGATCGCATAGACGAGGTCATCGACCAGCGCCTTCTCGCCCCAGTACTCCTTGTTGGCACGGAAACGAATCACCGCGTCCTTCTGGTAGGCGACGAACGAGAACGGCCCGGTGCCCACCGGGAACTGGTCGAACTGTTCCTTCTTGTTGGCCTTCTCCAGAAACGCCGCGTACTCGGCCGAGTGGATCGCCGCGAAGTCCATCGCGAGATTCGCCAGCATCGGCGTGTTCGGCTCCTTCAGCCGCATGCGGATCGTGTAGTCGTCGACCTTCTCGATCGCCTCCAGCAGCTTCGGCATGTCCATGTCGCTGAAGTAGTCGTACTTGCCGCCCGAGATCTTGGCGTACGGATGGTCCGCCTTCCACTGGCGGTCGAAGCTCCACAGCACGTCGTCGGCGTTGAAGTCGCGCGTCGGCTTGAAGCCGTTCACGCCCGAGTGGAATTTGACACCGCGGCGCAGCTTGAAGGTGATCGTCTTGCCGCCGTCGCCGATGGTCCAGCTTTCGGCCAGGCCCGGCTCCACCCGCGTCGTGCCGCGCGCAAAGTGGGTGAGCTTGTCGTACACGGGCCGCGCGGCATCGAAACTGGTGCCGGTCGTGTTCAGCGCCGGCGTGAAGTTCTCCGGCGAGCCTTCCGAGCAGTAGACAAGGGTCTTGGCAGCAAGTGCGATCGGGGTCAGTGCAAGGCAGGACGCGGCGGCGGTGGCCAACCAACGACGAATCATCAGACGATCCTCCAGTCAGGTGAGCTTCTTCGGCGTCGCAACCTTCGAACGGGTGCTGCGGTCCGCCGAGGCCGCGAAGAATACGCCACCGCTGCAAAGCGTGCCTCACGGATGGCCGAAGTCTGCGGGAAGCGGGCGTTGGCACACACGCGACGGACGGTCACGGGTCTCCCCACCCGGCGCTCGCAACTCCCATGCGAAGTACGCGCAACGGCCCGTCGTGGCAAACCTTCGACGATTGACGCGCAGACCCCAACCCGTATGACTCACGCTCGCAAGACGAAAGCCCCGCTGCCTGGGTGCACTGCGCGAAAATCGCTACGATGCGTTTCCCGCTGCACGTCCATCCCACGCTGGCGGGCCCGGGTGTGGCGCCCCGGATTTCCTGACTGACGCGTCATGAGCGCATCGACAAAGGCCGTCTTCCTCAGCTATGCCTCGCAGGACGCGCAGGCCGCACGGCGCATTTGCGATGCGCTGCGCGCGGTGGGCCTCGACGTGTGGTTCGACCAGAGCGAGCTACGCGGGGGCGACGCGTGGGACGCGTCGATCCGCAGGCAGATCAAGGAAAGCGCGCTGTTCGTGCCGATCATCTCGGCTAACACGCAGGCTCGCGCGGAGGGCTATTTCCGCCGCGAATGGAATCTCGCGGTCAGCCGTACGCTGGACATGGCGGACGACCAGACGTTTCTGCTGCCCGTGGTCATCGACGCCACGGTGGACGTGAACGCCCGCGTGCCTGAGAAATTTCGGGAGGTGCAGTGGACGCACCTGCCCGCGGGCGAGGCGCCGGCGGCCTTCGCCGAGCGCGTGCGTCGGCTGCTGTCGGACGGCGCCTCGCCGTCCCAGTTGGTGGCGCCACCGCTCGCGGCGCCGGCGGCGGCACCCGCCGCAGTGGCCGCTCTCAGCCATGGACCGCCCTCGATTGCGGTGCTGCCGTTCGTGAACCTGAGCCGCGATGAAGAGAACGAGTACTTCGCCGATGGCCTGGCCGAGGAGCTCCTGAACGTTCTGGCCAAGATCCGTGGGCTGCGCGTGGCAGCGCGATCGTCGGCCTTCATGTTCAAGGGCAAAGGATCAACCGTCGCCGGGGTGGGCCGGGCGCTCAACGTCGCCACCGTGCTCGAGGGCAGCGTGCGCAAGGCCGGCCGCCGGTTACGGATCTCGGTGCAGCTGGTGAATGTGGCCGACGGCTATCAGCTGTGGTCGGAGACGTACGACCGCACGCTGGAGGACATCTTCGCGGTGCAGGACGACATCGCGCAGTCCGTGGTGAAGGAACTGCACACGACGCTGATGGGTGAGTCGGCCGATGCGAAGACAGGCAAGGAGGTGACAGCGCAGGTGGCGGCGGCGGTGAAAGGCCGCGGCACCGATCCGGAGGCATACCGGCTCTTCCTGCAGGCGCGGCACTTCATCGAGCGAAGCACCCGCGAGGACACGGCGAAGGGTCTTGGGTATCTGAAGGAGGCGTTGGCGCTGGAGCCGGAGTTCGCGCTCGCCTGGACGGAGCGAGGCCGGGCGTACGCGAACGAAGCGAATTGGGGCTGGGCGCCCTCGGCCGACGGGTACCAACGCGCACGGCAAGCCGTGGCGCGTGCCCTCGCGCTGGAGCCGGATATGGCCGAGGGGCACGCGGGCATGGGGTGGATCCAGATGTCCCATGACTGGGACTGGCGCGGCGCAGAGGCCTCCTATCGCCGGGCGCTGGAACTGGCGCCGGGAAATGCGTTGGTGCTTCATCAGGCGAGCTGGCTGGCCGGAGCCATGGGCCGTCTCGAGGAGGCAATCCGCCTCGCGCACCGCGCGGTGGAACAAGATCCGTTGAGCGCATCGGCCTATTTCTTTCTCGGAACAATACTCTGGGCAGCGGACCGTCTCGCGGAGGCGGTGGGCGCGTTGAGAAAGGCGCTGGAGCTCGCGCCACAGCGGGCCGTCACGCGCAGCGCCTTGTCGATCGGCCTGATCGCTCTAGGCCATGCCGAGGAAGCACTGGCTGAGGCGATGCGGGAGCCGGAGGAGTGGGCGCGTCTCTATGCGCTGGCAATCATCCATCACGCCGCGGGCCGCCGGTCGGATTCGGACCAGGCGCTCGGGAAACTCGCCGGCGGGTATGCCAATGAGGCCGCCTACCAGGTCGCGGAGGTGCACGCGGCGCGCCGGGAGGAGGATCTCGCATTCGAGTGGCTTGAGCGGGCGTACGCCCAGCGGGACCCCGGGGTCGTCTGGACAAAGATCGACCCATTCCTCCGCTGCCTGGAGGCCGATCCGCGATGGGGTGCATTCCTGCGCAGGCTGAGGCTCGCGGACTGAATCGAGAAGTCGTCATTGCTGCCTGCCTGATCGTTGCCGCGTGGCTCAGCACGTTTGTCCAGGCGAGCAGTTGCGGCTCGCTGCGCTCGTGCCAGACCCACGAGATCGAGCGCAACGGTCAAGGTTCGCTCGTGGCCGACTGCGGCAGGCGGGCTCTCGTCGGCCGCTGGTCTGGCGTTCATCCCGAAGCGGCCCTGACGCAGGCTGGTCGGCCGTCGCTTCAGGGTCGATCGACGCACCTGAAAGGCCCCGTTCAAGCGTCAGTTCGCGCTTTCATGCGACGCTCACACAGAACGCGCCAGAACGGCTGATCGCTTGGTCGCTCGCCTCGCGCCCACGATCAGACGAGACATCCAGTGCGGGAGCGCACGCCGTGGCTCACGTCTTCGGCAGCGTCACGCCCGTCTGCCCCTGGTACTTCCCGCCACGATCCTTGTACGAGGTTTCGCACACTTCGTCGCTCTCGATGAAGATCACCTGCGCGCAACCTTCGCCCGCGTAGATCTTGGCCGGCAGCGGCGTGGTGTTGGAGAACTCCAGTGTCACGTGGCCTTCCCACTCGGGTTCGAGCGGCGTGACGTTGACGATGATGCCGCAGTTGCGGACGAAGACGCCGGCCTCCAATGCGAAGTTGCCCGCTTCCGGGACGGTCAGGCAATACACGTCGTGCTGACCTGGGAGCTCGCGTGTGCTAACGAGCCTGTGGTTTGTCGGAGCGGCCTTGCCGCGAAAGCTCGTCAAGCCTCCCGGACGTCTGCGGAAGACCGAGCGATCGCAGTCCAACAGCCTGGCGGCACTGCGGATCGAGCCGGTCTCGTCCAGCGCAGCCCGCACGATTTCGTGGGTGATGTCCTGAGGCGTGTTGATCGCGCGGGCGATTTCTTCCTGCCGGTGCCGGCGCGATCCGTCGTCCATCGCCCAAGCCTGCCGACTGAGTTGGGATTGCCGCAACCGCTCCCGCGGGTCCGTGTAGCGGTTGAGCGCCGCTGCGCGATGCGCCTTGCGTGTCGCGTCCGTCGGATTGCGGCGCGCTTCGATCCAGCGCTCCCGGATCGAGGCATACCGCTCGTCGCTCCGAAATGACAATGCTCGCGGCCGTTGCGCGCTCGCAACCCGCTCGGTCCATTGCGGGTCAGCCGCAAGCCGTGCGAATGCCCGGCCCATCGCCTCGCCGTGCTCCTGCGCATCAAACTCGTCACCGTAGCTGTCCGCGTTGCGCAGGCGAACGTGCTCCGCCGCTGCCATGCGGGTGAGATTGGTCGGTCGATTGTTGCGACGATCGAAGTCCACATGGTGCCGGTGCGTCCCGGCCGTGTCGGCATAGATGCCGTTGCGCAAGTTCCATTCGTCGGCAAGCCGATGGGTTGGCAGCAGATGCCCGTTGATCGGCTGATAGGCCATCTCGTAGCCGCGATGCCGTTGGCGATACAGCGGCATCAGCGAATCGCCGGGCCGCAGTCGGCTCGCCGGCACCATGCGCCCGTCACGCGTCATGAAGTCGTGATCCGGCGTCGCATGAATCCGCTCTCCGTTGTCGAGTTCCAGCGCGAGCATCGAATCACGGCCGATGAAACGCGGCGCGTCGAGCAAGGTGACGACCAGGCGCCCGTTGGCACCGATGCTGTAACCCCAGAACAACTCGCCGCTGTCGTGTCGCCGCGCCATCTCCTCCAGCGTCGGCGCCGTCCCGTCGACGAGCGCAACGCGCGTATCGCCGCTGAAGCAGCGTGCATAGGTCGACTTGCCAAGGCAGATCGTGAGCACGTTGCGCGGGATGCGGAAATACTCGACCGTGTGACCGAGCGCAAACGAATTGGGCGGAATGATGCACACGTCGCCGACGACGCCGACGAAGGAATTGGCGTCGAAATTCTTCGGATCGACGATGGTCGAGTTGATGTTGGTGAATATCTTGAACTCGCGCGCCACGCGCACGTCATAGCCGTAGCTCGAAGTGCCATAGCTGACGATCTTCTGCCCGTTGACGCAGCGCACCTGGCCGGGCTCGAACGGCTCGATCATCCCCTGCGCCGCCATGCGGCGGATCCATTTGTCACTCTTGATCGTCATCTGAGTTGATCGTCGTTAACGCAAACCGGTGGGGATTCTAGGCTGCGCGCGCTTCCGTTGGCGGCGGTCAATGCGGGCGCGACCCCCGGTGTTACAAGAAACCATCGATCCTCGAACGATCCACGCCATGAGCGCCCCGCTACCCATCGAGAAGCTTCTGCGCAAGGCCGACCTGTCGGCGCTTGCCTTCGAGTCGACCGCCGAACTGGCGCCGATCGACGCCTTGGTCGGCCAGGAACGTGCCGCCGATGCGCTTCAGCTGGGCACCCGCATTGGCGCGCCCGGCTTCAATCTGTTCGTGATCGGCAGCCCCGGGGCAAGCATCGATCGCGCGGTCAAGGCTCTGCTGGCCGAGAAGGCCGTTGCGCAGCCGGTGCCGTCCGACTGGGTCTACGTGAACAACTTCGCCGATCCGCGCTCACCCAACGCGATCGAGCTGCCGCCCGGGCGTGGCACCGAACTGCGCGACGCGATGAAGGAGCTGATCGACGACCTGGGTGTGGCTCTACCGGCCGCCTTCGAGAGCCAGGACTATCAGGCGCGCCGCGGCGCCATCGACGAGAAGCTACAGCACCGCCAGGAAGAAGCGCTGAACGCGCTGCGTCAGGAGGGCCTAGCCCGCGGCGTGGCGGTGGCGCGCACGCCGTTCGGCTTCGCGCTCGCCCCGATGAAGGACGGCGCGGTGATGAAGCCGGAGGCAATCAACGCGCTGGCGGAAGACGAGCGCGAGAAACTGCAGACGACGATATCGGAATTCGAGAAGAAGCTCGAAGGGTTGCTGCAGGCTTTCCCGCGCTGGGACAAGGAGCGGCGCGACGAGGTGCGCGCGCTCGACCGCGAGACCGCGCGCTACGCGGTCGGCCACGCCCTGGACGAACTGAAGACGCGCTTTGCCGACCTGCCGCGCGTGCTCGAGCATCTGGAGGCCGTGCGCAACGACCTGCTCGCCAATGTCGGCGTCTTCATCGTCCAAGCGGCGCGGCGCGAAGCCGGCGACGAAAGCGAGGCGCTCTTCGCCGGTGCGCTGGAGCGCTACACCATCAACGTGCTCGTTGCGCAGCCCCGTGACGCCAAGGGTGCGCCGGTCGTGGAAGAACTGCACCCCACGCTCGGCAACCTGCTCGGCCGCGTGGAACACGAGTCGCAGCAAGGCGTGCTGGTCACCAACTTCCGCCATATCAAGGCCGGCGCGCTGCACCGGGCCAACGGCGGCTACCTGCTGCTCGATGCGCTCGGCGTGCTGTCCGAGTACTACAGCTGGATGGCGCTGAAGCGGGCGCTCAAGGCGCGCCGCATCCGCATCGAAAGCCTGGGCGATCTGCTGAGCCTCACCAGCACGGTCTCGCTGGAACCGGAACCGATTCCGCTCGACGTCAAGGTGGTTCTGTACGGCAACCGGCTGCTGTATTACCTGCTCGCGATGTACGACCCGGAACTGACACAGCACTTCAAGGTGGTCGCGGACTTCGAAGACGAACTGGCACGCGGTCCCGAGGCCGAAGCGATGTTCGCGCGCCTGATCGCCTCCGTGGCGCAGAAGGAAAAACTCAAGCCGCTCGACCGCGCCGCGGTCGCACGCGTGATCGAAGAGGCCGCCCGTCTGGCGGAAGACGCACACAAGCTCACTTTGCTCACCGACACGATCCGTGATCTTCTGACCGAGGCCGACTTCCGGTCGAGCGAAGCGAAGCGCGCAGAGACTTCCGCGGACGACATCGATCGCGCCGCGCGCGAGCGGGTGCGGCGCGCCGCGCGCTACAGCGAAAGAATGCAGGAATCGATCAAGCGCGACATCGCGCTCATCGACACCGCCGGCAGCCGCGTCGGGCAGATCAACGGGCTGTCGGTGTTCGAACTCGGCGGCTACCTGTTCGGCCGGCCGACGCGCATCACGGCGCGCGTGCGGCCGGGGGGCGGCCGCCTGATCGATATCGAGCGCGAGGTGAAGCTCGGCGGGCCGATCCACTCCAAGGGCGTGCTGATCCTGTCCGGATTCATCAGCGGACGCTATGCGCTCGACGTGCCGATGTCCTTGTCCGCCTCGGTCGTGTTCGAGCAGAGCTACGGCGGCGTGGAAGGCGACAGCGCCTCCGCCGCCGAGCTCGCCGCGCTGCTGTCCGCATTGGCCGATGTGCCGCTGCGGCAGGATCTGGCAATCACGGGATCGGTGAATCAGCTCGGGCAGGTGCAGGCGATCGGCGGCGTGAACGCCAAAGTGGAAGGGTTCTTCGACATCTGCAACGCACGCGGGCTGACCGGCACCCAGGGCGTGCTGATTCCGGCGGCCAACATCCAGCATCTGATGCTGCGCGCCGATGTGATCGAGGCCTGCGCCGCGGGCCGCTTTGCGATCCACGCGGCCAACGATATCGATGAAGTGCTGGCGCTGCTGACGGGACGCGCGGCGGGCAGCCGCGACGTCGACGGCAGCTTCCCCGCCGACAGCCTGAACGGGCGCATCGAGGCGCAGTTGCGCGCGTTCGCCCGCGTGCAACAGCAGGCCAGTGCAGCCTCGCGGCAAGAACCCGTGTGAGCCATCGATGCCGGCGTCGTTTCGCAGCGTGGTGATCGGCCTGTCGGCCACGGCGCCAGCACCGGAACTGCTGCGTCTTGCCGCCGACATTGCGCGGCTGATCGGCGCTGATCTGCGCGGGCTGTACGTCCAGGACGATTGGCTCTTCGACGTCGCCGGCCTGCCGCTCGCGCGGGAGGTCGATCCGCTGCGTCCGCCGGAGGATCGCTGGCGCCCGCTCGCGCGCGACCGGTTGGCGCTCGATTTTGAGCTCGTCGCCGCGGCGCTGCGCCGGCGCCTCGCCGAGGCCGCCGGCGCCGTCGGCGTTCGGGTCGAGTTCTCCGTCGTGCACGCCGATCCGCAATCGCTGACAGCGCTCGATCAGTTGCGCGAGCACGGCGACTTCCTGCTCGTCGTGCCGACCGCGCGCGAGGTGCCGCCGCTATTGCCGGCGGGCGCAGTGCTGCATGCGCCGCCCGGCATCACGCGGCGCAGCGGCGACGTGATTGCGCTTGCGCGCAGCACCGATGGCGCGGCAGCACGGCTCGCCGCGGACATCGCCCGCAACGCGCGTGCGCGGCTGGTCAGGTTCGACGCGGCGGGCGACGCTGACCACCTGCAGCATGTCCTCGGGCGCCCGCATGAACGGCTGATCGTTGCCAGCGCCGATATGTTCGCGAGCGCCGATGACGCCGCGCGTCTGGCCGCGGTGCGCCGCGTGCCGGTGATCGTCGTGCCGGCGGCGGCGCGCCCATGAGCGCGCCGCATCCATCGGGGTTCCACGTCGCCCTTGCGCGGTCCGTTCGCCCAGGGATTGTCGAGCGACCCTTCAACGACACCGAGGACGGGCTTCGACAACCTCAACCCGGAAGGACACGTTGAGGTGCAGGAGACCTTGTCAAAGCTTGGTCAACCATGCTTGAGATCGACGGCGCCTGGGGTGAAGGCGGTGGCCAGCTGATCCGCGCCGCAGTCGCCCTGGCGGCGATCACGCGAACGCCGATCCGCGTGCGCAACGTGCGCGCCGCGCGGGACCCGCCGGGGTTGGCGCCGCAGCACCTGACCGCCATGCGCGCGGTGGCAGCGCTCTGTGGCGCGTCCACCGCCGGCCTCGAACTGCGCGCCAGGGCTTTCGATTTCACGCCGGGCGCGCTCCTCGCCGGCGACTTTCGCTTCGACGTCGGCACCGCGGGCAGCATCACCTTGCTCGCGCAGGCGTTGCTGCCCGTGCTGGCGCAGGCGCCGGCGCCCTGCTGCGTGCGGCTGATCGGCGGCACCGACGTCCGTGCCGCGCCGCCACTGGACTATTTTCGCCACGTGCTTCTGACGCATCTGGCCGCGCTCGGCGTATCGGTACGCTGCGATTTGCACCGGCGCGGCTACTACCCCAGGGGCGGCGGCGAAATCGAAATCAGAACCGTGCCGGCACGGCCGCGCTCGCATCACTTCGGCATCCCGATCGCACTGCGCTCGATTGCGGGCTGCGCCCACACCGACCACCTGCCGGCCCATGTCGCGGCGCGCATGACCGATGCGGCACGCTCGCGTCTGCAGCTCATGCCCCGGATCGCGGTCGAATTGGAGGCGGCCTCCGCGAGCCCCGGGGGCGCGATCGTGCTCTGGACCCGCGACGCGGGCAGCGCGCTCGGCGCCGGCCGGGTGGCGCAGCGCGGCGTGCGCGCCGAAACACTGGGCGAGGCGGTCGGCACGGAGCTGGCGGCCGATCTTGCCAGCCGCGCCGCGTTCGACCTCCACGCGGCCGATCAGCTGCCGATCTGGCTGGCACTGGCCGACGGCGAATCCACCTTCACGACGCGCGAGCTCACGCCGCACGCACGCACCGCAATGTGGCTGATCGAGCAGTTCGTGCCGGTGCACTTTGCCATCGAGGCAAAGGCAGCGCTGGTCAACGTGCGCGTGCAACCGCGACGAGGCCATGCGACCACGCTTTGACGCCCGCCTCATCAACGGCCCGTTTGGCGATCCGGGGCTGTACGTCGACTTCCGCCACGCGCGCCGGGCGCTGCTGTTCGACCTCGGCGACAACGCGCCGCTCGCACCGCGCCATCTGCTGCGCGTCACGCATGCGTTCGTGTCGCACACGCATATGGATCACTTCATCGGCCTCGACCGGCTGGTGCGCATCTGCATCGGCCGCCACGTCGGCGTGCACTGCTTCGGTCCACCGGGGTTCGTCGATCAGGTCGAGCACAAGCTGGCCGCCTACACCTGGAACCTGGTGCACAACTACACAACCGAATTCGCGCTGACGGCCACCGAGATCGACGCCGCGGGGCACACGCGCAGCGCACGTTTTTCGACCACGCACGCCTTCGCGCGCGAAGTGCTGGCCGACGGTCATGCGCCGGATGGCGTGCTGCTTGAGGAGCCGGGCTTTCGCGTTCGCTGCACCCTGCTCGACCATCGCACGCCGTGCCTGGGCTTTGCAGTCGAAGAAAGTACCCACGTCAACGTGTGGAAGAACCGGCTCGCGGCTCTGGGTCTGCACACCGGACCCTGGCTGGCGCAGGCCAAGCGGGCGATCCTCGAAGGCCGCGCGGATGACGAGATCGTGGTCGCCCGCTGGCGCGAGCACGGCGCGCCGGCCGAACAGGCAGTTGCGCTCGGCGAACTGCGACGCGAGGCGATCCGCTGCGTGCCCGGGGCGAAGATCGCGTATGTCACCGACGTCGTCCATCACGACGACAATGCGCGCCGCATCGTCGAGCTCGCGCGTGACGCAAATCAGCTCTTCATCGAAGCCGTGTTCCTCGACGCCGATGGCGCGCACGCGCAGCGCAAGCAGCACCTGACCGCGCGCCAGGCCGGCGAGATCGCGCGTGCCTGCGGCGCGCACGACGTGACGCCGTTTCACTTTTCACCGCGCTACACCGGCAGGCAAGCCGAGCTCCTGGCGGAGCTGCAATGGGCGCTGCAGGGCGACGCCGCGGTACGCGTCGAGACCGGCGATGAGGCGGCGTGAACTTCTGCTGGGCAGCGCGGCCACGGCGGCCACCGCTTCGCCAGCAGCGCAGCGATGGAGAATGGCGATGAACGATGCCGAACTGAGACTCTTCCTGTGCGGCGACGTGATGCTGGGTCGCGGCATCGATCAGATCCAGCAGCGCCCAGGCGATCCGCACCTGTTTGAGGGGTATGTCACCTCCGCACTGGGCTACGTCGAGCTGGCCGAGCGGGCGAGCGGACCGATCCCGCGCCGGGTGGCAGCCGACTATGTGTGGGGCGACGCGCTGGCCGAGTTCGGGCGCGTGCAGCCGGCGGTGCGGATCATCAATCTGGAAACCGCCGTGACCACGAATGAAGAAGCATGGCCCGGCAAGGGAATTCATTACCGGATGCACCCGGGCAACGTCGGCGTGCTAACGGCAGGCGGCATCGACTGCTGCGTGCTCGCGAACAACCACGTGCTCGACTGGGGTCGCACGGGCCTGGTCGACACGCTCGACACGCTGCAGGGCGCAGGCATCCGCACCGCCGGCGCCGGGCGCAACGCCGACGAGGCGACGCAGCCGGCGATCATCGCTGTGCACGGCGGAGCGCGGGTGCTGGTGTTCGCCTTCGCGACGCTCGACTGCGGCACCGAGCGCGATTGGGCAGCGACCGCCACGCGCGCCGGCATCGCGCTTGTGCCCGAGCTTTCCCCGGACGCGGTGGCCATGATCGCGTCCAGCGTGCGCGCGGTGCGAAGGCCCGGCGATGTCGTGATCGCCTCGATCCACTGGGGCGGCAACTGGGGCTATGCCGTGCCGCCGGCGCAGCGCCGCTTTGCGCACGCACTGATCGACGCCGCGCAGGTGGACGTCGTGCACGGCCACTCGTCGCACCACGCCAAGGGTATCGAGGTACATCGCGACCGGTTGATCCTGTATGGCTGCGGCGACTTCATCAACGATTACGAAGGCATCGGCGGCCATGAGGAGTTTCGCGCCGAAGTCGGCCTGATGTATTTCCTGACCATCGATGCGAAGAGCGGCGCACTCGAACGTCTTACGATGACACCCACCCGCGTACGTCATTTCCGCGCTGGCCGGGCACAACCCGATGATGCACGCTGGCTGGCCGCAACGCTCGACCGCGAGAGCCGCAAGTTCGGCGCCCGCGTGGAACAGACGGGCAATGGCGAGTTGCTGCTCGCCCGCTGAGGCGACGTGCAGAGATCAAAGGTCGCCAATCCCGCGAACGCGCAGCGCTGGCCGCCGATGGACCCGGCCGGCTAGACTGCCGCCTCCGCGCAGCCCGACGCAATCCCAAGGGCGCGCCCCACGAATCCGCGACATGGCTCTTCACTGGATGCCGGCGCAGCCGGGTGACACGCTGTCCGAAGTTGATACGCCGGCGCTGATCCTGGACCTCGATCGCTTCGAGACCAATCTTGGGCGGTTGATGGATGCTGCACGAGATGCGGGCGTGCGCGTGCGGCCGCATGGCAAGAGCCACAAGTCGCTGCAGATTGCGCATCGGCAGATCGATGCCGGCGCCGTAGGCATCTGTTGCCAGAAGGTCGGCGAAGCGGAGGTGTTTCTCGCCGGCGGCATCAAGGATGTGCTGATCACCAATGAGATCGTCGGCGAGCGCAAGCTGCGACGGCTCGCGCAGCTGGCCAGCATGTTTGCGCCGGCGCGGGTCGGTGTATGCGTTGACGACGCGTCGAACCTGCGGCAACTCGCCGTGATATGCGATGAGGAATCGGCCCAGGTCGACGTCTACATCGAGATCGACGTGGGCCAGAACCGGGCGGGCGTGCAGGACGCGGCCGCCGCCGTCGAACTGGCGCGCGAGGTCATGGAGTACCCCGGGCTGACTCTGATGGGACTGCAGGCGTACGCCGGTGCGGCACAGCACCGCCGCGGCGTGCCCGAGCGCAAGACGGGGGCCATGATCGCGGCCGAGCGGGCGAGAGAAGTCCGCGGCGCGATGGCTGCGGAGGGTCTTCCCTGCGAGATCATCACCGGTGCCGGTACCGGCACGTTCATGTACGAAGCGCTGAGCGGCGTGTTCAGCGAGATCCAGCCCGGCTCATTTGCGCTGATGGATACCGACTATGCGCGCAACGAGGTCGATCCCGACGTCCCGCCGTTCGAACACGCGCTGTTTGTGCTGTCGACCGTGATGAGCCTGCGCGGCGATCGCGCCACGCTCGATGCGGGACTGAAGGCGTTCTCGACCGACTCGGGTCCGGCGCAGCCGACCTTCGCCGGCTGGCGCGTGCATGGCGTATCCGACGAGCATACGGTGCTCACCCGTGTCGACGACGAGGGCCCGACGATTCATCTGGGCGCCAAGGCGCTGCTGGTTCCCGGCCACTGCGACCCGACCGTCAATCTGCACGACTGGATCGTCGCGATCCGCCGGAACAAGGTCGAAGACGTCTGGCGCATCGACGCGCGCGGGGCAGTGTTCTGAAAGCCGTGGCGGGGCGCGAGTCGAAAGTCTCTTTTCGCTCGTCGCGGGTCGCTCGATCACGGAACTTCGGCGATGAACGCGCGCACGTGCTGCTCGAAGGCGGCGGGTTGTTCGGTCGCGCTCAGATGCGTTGCGCCGGGGATCACGATCAATGATGCCCGCCGTCTTTCGGCGAGCGCTTGCGACATCGCAACGGGCGTGCCCTGGTCGAGTTGGCCTGCGATCAGAAGCGCGCGCAGCGGTGCAAGCCGCCCCAGCGTATCGACGCTCATCACCGCGTGGCAGCAGCCGACATAGCCACCGGCATCGGTCGCGAGTAACCGGCGGCGAAAGCGCGCGACCGTCGAGGCGTGTTGCGCACGAAATTCCTCGCTGAAGTGGCGGCCCATCACCGCCTCGGCAATCGCCTCGAGCCCGCCGCGCTGCACTGCGTCGATCCGTTGCTGCAGGAGCGCGCGACCGGCCTCGGGATACTGGCCGGTCGAGTTCGCAATCACCAGCGCCTTGACGCGGGCGGGGTGACGCAGCGCGAGTTCCTGCCCGACGATGCCACCCATCGACAGGCCGATCCACACCACCGCACCGGCGTCGCATTCCGTCAGAAGCCGCTCGCGGTCGTCGGCCAGTTGCGCCAGCGTGTACCGACCCGCCGGCCTCGCCGAGCCGCCGTGCCCGCGCTGGTCGTAGGCGATCACGCGATGCTCCTGCGCAAGCGCATTCGACAGCGCATCCCACATCGACAGGTCGCAACCAAGCGCGTGCGCCAGAACGACGGTTTGCCTGGGCGCGCGGCGCGGTTCGCGCACCGTGAAATGCAGCCGCCGGCGCGCTCGAGGTGCGCGCGGCGCGGCCGACACCCGGGTGCGCAGCCTGCATGACATCGGCTGCCTCGATCGCGAGGCCGCACTCGCGCATGACCTTCATCGCATGCGTGAACGCGGTGTTGGCGGCCGGCACGCCGGCAGAGATCGCCGCCTGCATCAGGACTTCCTTGACTTCCTCCCGCTTGAGGCCGGAATCGCCACCGAGCAGCGCGGCGCGCAGATGGAGTTCGAACTCCTCCCAGCGACCGAGCGCGCAGCGGATCGCGAGCACGATCACGCGTCTGGTCCTGGCATCGAGTCCGGGCGGGCCCCAGATCTCGTGCCAGGCATAGCGCGAGATCAGGTTCTGGAATTCGGCATTGAACGAATTGGCGCCTGCGAGCGAACGGTCAACCCACGCGTCGCCGAGCATCGCGCGCCGGTTGCGCAGGCCGCGTTCGAGATCGTCCTCCTATGCCTTCCAGCTCGTAGTGGCGCACCTTTATGATGACCAACGCGCAGGCAGTCTACGATGCGCCCCGCGCGCGCGCCGCGCGACCGCCGCCCAGGAGCCCGGATGAGCCGAATCGTCTATGTGCTGAATGGCCCGAACCTGAACCTGCTCGGTCAGCGCGAGCCGCAGGTCTATGGGTACGAGACCCTGGCCGACGTCGAGGCCGAATGCCAGCGCGTTGCGGCCGAATGCCAGCTCACCCTTGCGTTCCGCCAGAGCAACGCCGAGCATCAGCTGATCGACTGGATCCACGAGGCCCGCACCCGCGCGGGCGGCATCGTGATCAATCCGGCCGCGCTGTCGCACACCTCGATCGCGCTGCTGGATGCCCTCAAGGCCTGCACCTGCCCGATCATCGAGGTCCATATCTCGAACATCCACGCGCGCGAAGCGTTCCGGCATCACTCGTATGTCTCGCCCATCGCCGCGGGCGTGATCTGCGGCTTCGGCACGCAGGGCTACGCGTTCGCCGTTCGCCGCATGGCCACTTTGCTCGACGGCGCCAGTTAACCGGCCGCGCTTCAGGCCCGTGCGCGATGCGCGGCCAGCGCACGGGCGAGCGCACTGACATCGCCTTCGATCAGCGCGAGCGCACGGCGCAGCTGTCGCAGCATCGCGGTGTCGATCAGGTCCTGGCTGGCCGCCCCCAGTGGACATAGCGCGCCGCCGCGGGATCCGACACCGCCACCGCCTGCGTGAACCGCCTGGCGAGCGGGATCGCCAGACTGCCCGCGGCGATCGATTGCCTGGCCAGCGGTTCCAGATCGAACATCTGCACATCGCAGGCCGCGGCGGCCGACGATGGAATCACCCCGGACTTCGCCTGTGCTGCGGCGAGCGCCCGTTCGACATCGAGCATCGCCCGCACGCGCGCACGCGCGGACAACGCATCGCGCAACGCTGCGGTGGTAAAGAGATCGAGCACGGGCAACTCAGAGGTCGAAGAAAGCCGTTTCGCCCTGGCCCAGCGCTTCGCCCCGGATCACGATATTGAAGCGATAGGTGTCGCCTTCCGGTCTGGCGATCAGCGTCGGGCGCCGCGCCGCCGGCACCTCGGCCAGCACCGCATCGTCGGCATTGGACGCCTCGTCTGCAGAGTAGATGCGCGTGCACAGACGGCGCAGGATGCCGGGCGCAAACACCGACACGAGGATGTGCGGCGCCTGCAGCTCCCGGCACCCGGCCGGGCTTGATGGTGCGAAGCCGAAACCTGCCGTGCTCGTCGGTCGGCACGCGGCCGAAGCCGCGAAAGCCCGCCTCGAGCGGAAGCTCGCGCCCGTCTTCCGGGTGCGGATAGCGGCCGTGCGCGTTGGCCTGCCAGATCTCGATCACACCGTCAGGTACCGGCTTGCGGTTGCCGTCCACCAGCGTGCCTTCGATCGTGATGCGGTGACCTTCGACCCCTTCGCCCGCGAGGTTGTCGGTTTAGAGCCACGTCAGCCTGAGGCTCAGATACGGGCCAACGGTCTGCCATGGCGTCGCATAGAGCATGCCGGCTCCTATTTGCCCGACCCGTGTGCTTCCATCGGGGTGGCCTCGCGCCCGCGCAGCACGATGTCGAACTCGAAGGCGTGCGCGAAATCGGGCACGGTGTTGGCCCAGTCGAGGCGTGCGATCAGCCGGTTGCGGGCGTTGGCGTCGGGTGTCGCGTTGAAGATCGGATCGAGTGGTGCGTTCCACTGGTCGCGCCGGTGCCGGTAGCGGCCGGCCGCATTGGCCTGCCACACCTCGACCAGCGTGTTGCGCACCGGCTGAGCGTTCTCGTCGAGCACGCGGCCGTGCACGATGATGCGGAAACCGAGCGGCGCGCCTTCGCCCTGCGCCGTGAGGTCGCTCATTTCGCCTTTGCGCCCGGGCCCGAGGAATTCACTGCGGAAAAGCGGTCCGGTCACCTCGGAAAGACCCTGCGCGATCGGAACGAGCGGCTGGCTCGGCGAACGGGTCCGCGTGGCCACATAGGCATCGAAGCGATCCGCCGGCTACCTGTTGGCGAAGGCACGCGGGTACTGGGCCAGCTTGATCAACGTCATTTCCCGTCGTCGGGACGGTCAGCGCCGGCCGAAGAGCCGCTTGAGGAACGCCCAGAGCAGGCTCCAGAAGCCCAGCGACACCGGCTCCATGGGGGGGTACAGGTTCGCATCGATATACAGTTGCGTCGCCTCGAGTTCGGCCCGGGCCCGGGCACGCAGCCGCGTATCAAAGGTCTCGAAGAACTTGTCGGCCATCGCGCCGGCGGCCGCGTCGACCAGCCGCGATCCGACCTGCGCCAGTTTGCCGCCGACCTGAACCGCAGCTGCGTACGAAAGCCGGGTGCCGGGGCCGGCATCGTCCAGTGCCACCCGAACCTCGCCACGCGCGAAACCCGCCGCCCCCCCGGAACTGTCGAACTTGATCTTGTAGCCATCGGGCGGATCAATGTCGGCGAGTTCCACCGTCCCCTTGAAGCGCGCCGCGACCGGGCCGATGACCGTGTTCATCACGACCTCCCAACGGCTCTCGCCGGCGGCGGCGAGACTCTCACATCCGGGCACGCACAGCTTCAACATTTCGATGTCGTTGAGCGCGGTCCACGTCGTCATGCGATCGGCGGTGAGCAGGCGCTCCCCTTTCAGTTCCAATTGTCTTTCCCCCGCGTTGCCGTTGATTCCGAAAGTAGTCGCGCCAGGTTGCGCAGGCTGTCGATATTGTGCACGGGAAGGAACTGGTCCACGTGCGGCAGCATGGCACGGATTCCGCGCGCCTTGGGTTCGAATGCGTCGTAGCGCAGGAGCGGATTCAGCCATACCAGGCGGCGACACGACTTCGACAGTCGCTGCATTTCGGCGCTCAGCAGCTCGGTGTCGCCGTGCTCGAGCCCGTCGGTCGCCATCAACACGGTCGGGCTTCCCGACAGCACGCGCCGGGCCCATCGGACGTTGAATTCGCGCACCGCATGCGCGATGCGCGTGCCGCCCGACCAGTCGTCGACCGCCTGCACCACGCCCGCCACGGCGACGTCGGGATCGCGCGATTTCAGTTGTCTCGTGATCGCGGTGAGCCGCGTTCCAAACACGAACGCCTGGGTGCGGTAGTTGGCGGCATGGGCGCCGCCGACCAGCGCGTGCAGGAAATGCAGGAACATGCGCGAGTAGCGGCTCATCGACCCGGAGATGTCGACGATCACGACCAGCGGTTCGGGCCGCGTGCGGCGGCGCCGCCGTGGCAATTCGGCGATGTCGCCGCCGTGGCGCGCCGCATCGCGCAGCAGCGCGCGCAGGTCGATGCGCGCGCCGCGCCGCGCGGGCGCGTAGCGTCGCGTGGCGCGCCGCGCAAGGAACGGCTGCACTTCCTTCAGCATGTTCTTCGCCGCATGCCACTCGGCCGTCGTCATCGTGTCGAAGTCGGCCTTGCGCAGCTGTTCGCGCTCGGACCAGCTCAGATGCGCGCCCATTTCAATGCGCTCCGCGGCGGCCGGTTCCGGCGGGCGCGCAGCGTCGTGCCCGAACAGGGCCTCGCCGAGCCGTCGGTTCTCCGGCAGCGCTGCGGCGCCGGCCTTGTCCTTCACGTGCGGCAGCAGGAGCCGGAGCATCTGCCCCAGAAGATCGGGATCCTTCCAGAAGATATGGAACGCCTGGTCGAACAGCAGCCGGTGCTCGGCGCGGTCGATCAGGCAGGCGATCAGCGTCGCGTGGAAATCGCGCCGTGATTCGATACCCGCGACGCGCAGCGCCTGCAGCGCGAGCAGCACGCGATCGGTGCCCACCGGTACGCCGGCCGTGCGCAGCACGCGCGCAAAGTGCACGACGTTTTCGGCCAGGCGGCCCGGCAAGGCATCGAGTGAGGCGTGCGCGAGCATCGACCTACGTCGCGACCGGCCGCGGCGCGCGCGCTCGATCGATCCAGAAGGCCGCGAACACGATCAGCCACTGCGCCTGACCGACCCACGCGATGGCGTCGATCGACGGCGGCGGCGGACCGAACACGTTGCCAAAGTAAATGGCGAGCAGCAGCGCGACCAGCGCCGCGAGCGGCCCGCGGCGCGCACCCGCGGTCGCACGCAGATACAGCCGCAGGCCGACGGCCAGCATGCCGAGTTCGACGATCAGGGTCGCAACGGGCGAGCGCCAAAGGCCGAAACCGATCGCCCAGTGACCGCCGGGCAGCAGCAGCAGATCCGGGCGATGCACGACCGCGTCGAGGAACCAGTGGCTCACGACCAGTCCTGCCACCACGAGCGCGGCGCGGCGATCGCGCGTCCACGCGAAGTAGCCCAGACCCAGCAGCAACGCCCAGCCACACACGGCGAGCAGGCTGTGCGTCCAGGGATAGTGGACGAAGTCGATCGGCGTGACGCCGCCCAGGGAGGTGTCGATGCGCGCGCCCTCGATCTTTGCCAAAAGCAATGTCGGCCAGATCAGGTCGACCAGCACCGCCGCAAGAAACAACGTGCCGAGCGAGGCACGCGGCGCCAGCCGCTTGGCGGCGAACCCGATCGCGTAGTGACCGATGAACATTGGCCGCGCCTACCTCGGCGTACCGATCAGCGCCGCGCCCGCGGCGGCGAGTCCTTCGATGCCGCGCGAGGCCAGCACACGGTGCTGGTTGATGAACAGTTCGTGATTGCGCTCCACTTCAGTGAGCCGATAGACGCAGTTCACCATGATGCCGTAAGAGCGCTCGATGCCTTGCGGCGACGAGTCGCCCAGCCAGTTGAGCCGCTCCGGCACGGCGCCGTTACCGAGGCGAAAACGTGCGACCGCGTCCAGATCATCCGTGCCACGCAGCAGCCGCGTCAGGTAGTAGGCGGCGAGCGGCATCAGCAGCGCTTCGGCGCGCGCCGCGACGTCGCCGCGCGGCCAGTCCCGGGTCTGCAGCTGCTCGAGCACGGCGCGCCGTTCCGCGCTGCGCGACGGGCCAGGTGCGAAGGCCCGGAATCGGCGAGGGCGTCGCGAAGCGCCGCAGGCGCGGCAGCTCCGTGCGCAATTCGACCACCACCTGCTTGATCAGGAAATTGCCGAACGAAATGCCGCGCAATCCCTCCTGGCAGTTGGTGATCGAATAGAACATCGCGCAGTTGGCGTCGCCGGCCTGGGCGACCGGCGCGTGCACGTCGAGCAGCGCCTGCACCTTGACGCTGATCGTTCGCGTCAGGGCGACCTCGATGAAGATCAGCGGTTCGCCCGGCAGGCTCGGATGAAAAAATCCGAAACAGCGCCGGTCGCCCTGCAGGCGACGCCGCAGATCGTCCCAGCCCTGGATCTCGTGCACCGCCTCGTGCTGGATCAGCTTCTCCGGCACGATGGCCGGCGTGCGCCAGTCGATCCGTTGCAGGGTCAGGAAGCCGCGGTTGAACCAGGAACGCAGCAGGTGCATCAGATCGGCGTCGATCGCGCGCCAGGTCGGATGGCGTGCAACACCCGCCAGCACCCGGCGCCGCATCTGCACCAGTGACGCGGTGCCGCCGGGCGCCATGTTCAGGCGGCGAAACAGTTCCTGCCGTGCGGGCTCGACGATGTCCTGCAGTTGCTGCAGATTGGCCGGCGACGGTTCGGTCCGATACGCGGTTGCCGCGTCCAGCACCGCATCCGGCTCCGGCTCCGGCGAAAATTCGTCGGCGAGCTTGTCGAAGAACCGCTCGCAGGCGGCGTCATCCAGATCCGCATAGGCCGCCAGCGCGTCGCGCGCCGCGGCAGCGCTGGCGGCCTCGCCGCGCTCGCGGATCAGCGCGCGGCAGCGCGCCACCGCCTCGCGCGCGGCGCGCGACCGGCGCGACGATGCCGAGGCCGCGCGGCTGCGCGGGTTGTCAGCCGGCATCGGCAGCGCGCTCGACGCCGGTCTCGGCGCGAATGCGTTCGACCAGCCGCGCCGCCTCGGTGCCCTGCATCTTGGCGATGTCGTCCTGGTACTTCAGCAGCACGCCGAGCGTGTTGTTCACGGTCTCGGGTTCGAGCACGACCGCGTCCAGCGCCAGCAGCGCGCGCGACCATTCGATCGTCTCGGACACACCGGGCAGCTTGTACAGGTCCATCGCGCGCAGCGACTGCACGAACGAGACGATCTGCCGGCTCAGCGCCTGCCTCGCGTCGGGCACCTTGCGGCGGACGATCTCCAGCTCGCGTGCGGCGTTCGGGTAGTCGACCCAGTGATAGATGCAACGGCGCTTGACCGCGTCATGGATCTCGCGCGTGCGGTTGGAGGTGATCACGACCACCGGCGGCGACTCCGCCTTGATCGTCTTCCACTCGGGAATCGTGATCTGGTAATCGGACAGCACCTCGAGCAGATAGGCCTCGAACGGCTCGTCGGTGCGATCGAGTTCGTCGATCAGCAGCACCGGGGCGACCGCGTGCGGCATCAATGCGCGCAGCAGCGGCCGCTCGATCAGGAACCGCCCGGTGAAGAGCCCGTCGGCGATCTGGCCGCGCGATTCGTGCGCCGCTTCGCCGAGCCGGATCTCCAGCATCTGGCGCGCGTAATTCCACTCGTAGGCGGCGGCGTTGGCGTCGAGCCCCTCGTAGCACTGCAGGCGGATCAGTTCCGCGCCAAGTCCGGCGCCGAGCACCTTCGCGATCTCGGTCTTGCCGGTCCCGGGCTCGCCCTCCAGAAACAGCGGGCGATTCAGTTTCAGCGCGAGGAAAACGGCGGTCGCGAGTTGCCGGTCGGCAACGTAGTTCTGGGAGGCGAGCAGTTCGGACGTGGCGTCGATGGAGGTCGGGTGTGCGCTCATTGGGTCACGTTACCGCAATGCCGCCGAACTGGCCAAACCGGCCCGCGCTCCCGGTCGAGATGCCGGCGGCGCGGCGCGGAGTCGGTCCTGCCGCCGCCTATTGCCGTCGCCGCCGATGCGGTTGCTCTGGGTTTGTACCTGCATCCCTCACTCACGCCTCTTTAGCGCGCAAGACATCCTGCGCGTGGCTCCAGCCCGCCGGCTTCGTGCGAAGGCGCAGAGCTCGTGCTAGACATGGCGTCTGAACGAATGCAGCATCCGCTCGCGTTGAGGTCCTGAGCGTCACGAGGGGCGAAACATGACCCGCGCAGGGGTACGCCCGTCGACACGCTCGGGGCGAACGCAGCCCTGCGCGGCAAGACTTCTGTCCCCGTGTCTGGTATGGAGCCATCATTCACACGGAGGTCCGCCATGCGCCGTCTGCACCGCCTCGGTCTGGGAATTCTCCTCAGCCTGGGAGGACTCGTTTCCTGCGGCGGTAGCGGCGGCGCCGCGGACGGCGGTCAAAGCACCCGGCTGAGCTGGTACAGCACCTGCGGCGACCCCGTCTGCGCGGGCTACCGCGGCCCGTTCCCCGGCGTGCCGCTATGTTCCGCCCAGAAGGAAGGCGACGTCTGCACGACCAGCAACGCGCAGTGCGATCCCCAGAGCGCATGCAACACGCGCCTGCGCTGCACCGACAAGGATCCCAAGCAGCAGGCTGGCGGCTGCCCGATCTCGCGCGCAACCTTCAAGCAGGACATCCACTACCTGAGCGACGCGCAGCGCGCGCAGCTGCATCGGGAGATCCAGGCGCTGAAGCTCGCCACCTACCGCTACAAGGAGGCCGGGCCGAATGCCGCGCTGCGGCTGGGCTTCCTCATCGACGACGTGCCGCGCGGCGCGGGCAGCGCGCTGGCCACGCTTGCCGTGGACGCGGAACGAGATCAGGTCGACCTGTACGGCTACACGAGCATGCTGGTGGCAACGGTTCAGGTCCAGGCCGAGCAGATCGAGGCGCTGCGCGCCGAGATCAGGGCGCTGCGGGAGGCGGTGGCACAGCGCGGACGCGCCGCCCATTGAGGACGGGCCACGCGCCGGCCGATCGGTGATCCGTCTCGTTCGAAAACGCCGGCAGCGCCGCATCGCTTCCCCCATGCGCATTGGCGCGCCTGCGCGTGGCGTCGAGCCCGCATCCGGGTCGATGCGCGGAGAATTCGGGACAATGGCGCCGATGCACGCGCCGCATGCCGCTGCGGCGCGTTCGCCTGATGGGTGATTCCTAGTTCGCGAATGATGACCCGCCTTGCGTCCAGCCCGAACGTGACCAACGGCCTCGCCGCCGTGACCTTTGTCTTTTCCGACATCGAAGGCAGCACGCGCCTGTGGGAGCAGGAGCCCGAGCTCATGCGCTCGGCGCTGGCGCGTCACGATGCGCTGTCGCGCGCGGCGGTCGAGCGCCATCGCGGCGCGCTGGTCAAGATGACCGGCGACGGCGTGCACGCCGCGTTCGACGATCCGCTCGACGCACTCGGCGCGGTGCTCGATATCCAGCTCGCCATGACCGCACCTGACCCCGCGAGCGGCCTCGCGCTGCGCGTGCGGGCCGGCCTGCACCGGGGCGCGCCCGAGCGGCGCGACAACGATTTCTACGGCCTGGCGGTCAATCGCGCCGCGCGCATCATGAGCGCCGCGCACGGCGGCCAGATTCTGCTGTCGCAGGCCGTGGCGGAGCAGTTGCGCGAACGGCTGCCGGCCGGCGTTTCGCTGCGCGATCTGGGCCCGGTGCGATTGCGCGATCTTGCCTCTGCCGAGCGCGTCTATCAGGTCATGCATCCGCAGTTGCGCGCGGATTTCCCGGCGCTGCGTTCGCTGGAAGCGACACCGAACAATCTCGCGCAGCAATTGAACTCGTTCATCGGCCGCGAGCGCGAGCTGGCCGAGATCAGGCAGCTGCTCGTCGCGAACCGGCTGGTGACGCTGCTGGGCGTGGGCGGCATCGGCAAGTCGCGCCTGTCGGTGCAACTGGGCGCGGAGGTGTTGGACGAGTTTGCCGACGGCGTGTGGATCGTGGAGCTGGCGCCACGGTCGGACCCGCGCATGGTGGCGCAGGCCGCGGCGTCGGTGCTCGGCGTCAAGGAAACAGCGGGCCGGCCGGTCAGCGATGCCCTGGGAAGCTTTGTGCGCGACCGGCACATGCTGCTCATCCTCGATAACTGCGAACACCTGCTGGAAGCGAGTGCGGCGCTGGCCAAGCATCTGCTGCAGGCCGGGCCGAAGCTGAAGGTGCTGGCCACCAGCCGCGACGTCCTGCAGCTCGCGGGCGAAGCGGTATATCACGTGCCCACGCTGTCGGCGCCCGATGCGCAGCAGACGATCGCGCCGGACGCCTTGAAGCAGCACGCGGCCGTGCGGCTGTTTGTCGATCGCACGCAGGCGGCACAGCCGTCGTTTCGCCTGACGAGCGCCAATGCCGCTGCCGTGGCCGAGATCTGCCGTCGCCTCGACGGCATTCCACTGGCGCTTGAACTGGCCGCCGCACGCACCCGGGCGCTCGCCGTCGAAGCGATCGCGGCGCGTCTCGGCGACCGTTTCCGCCTGCTCGTGACCGGTGACAAGACGGTGCTGCCGCGGCAACGCACGCTGCGCGCGTTGATCGACTGGAGCTTCGAGCTCCTGAGCGACCCGGAACGTGCGCTGTTCCAGCGGCTTTCCGTGTTCGCCGGCGGCTTCACGCTCGAAGCCGCCGAGATCGTCTGCGGAAGCGACGTGCTCGCACCGGCCGACGTGCTCGACCTGCTGACGCGTTTGGTGGAGAAATCGCTGGTCGTGATGGACGTCGGCGGCGCGCGCTACCGGATGCTGGAAACGGTGCGCGAATACGCGCGCGGCAAGCTCGACGGATCGGGCGACGCGCACGGGGTGAGCGAACGGCATCTTCGGTTCTTCGTCGAGTTCGCGGAACGCGCCCGGCCCGCTCTGAACGGACCCGAGCAGGGCACCTGGCTGCGGCGCCTCGACCTCGAACGAGAAAACGTCCTGGCGGCAAATGCATGGAGCCAGAGCGATGCCCGGGACGTGCAACGGCAATGGCGGCTCGTTGAAGCGCTGCGGCTGTACTGGATCAACCGCGGCCTGCTCACGCTGGGGCTCGAGCTCAATGTCAATCTGCTCACGCGCGCCGACCGACCGCTGGCCGCGGGCCATCGCTGTCGCACGCTCTTCGGTGCCGGGCAGATCTGCTACCTGATGGGCAACTATCGACAGGCCAGGACGTACCTGAGCGAATGCCTCGAGCGCGCGCGCGCCGGCGGCGACGCCAAGGTCGCCGCCGGTGTGCTGCAACCCCTGGGCATGGCCTATCTCGGCGAACAGGATTTCGGGTCGGCGCGATGGCATCTTGAAAGCGCACTTTCGCTGGCGCGCGAATTGGGAGATCCGTGGGAGGTCGCCGCGGCGCTCAATGCGGTCGCGATGCTTCGTCGACTTGAGGGGCGCTTGGACGCGGCTCAATCCTTGTACGCCGAGGCACTGGGATTGGCGCGCCAAGTCGGCCACCAGGAGTACGTCGCGAGTTTTCTTCTCAACCTTGCGATGGTTGCCATTGACCGCCACGCCGTCGAGCAGGCGAACGAAATGCTGAAAGAAGTCGTGGCAATCGCCGCGGAAGTCGATTCCAAGCCGGTTGTGCAAAGCGCGCTGGAGGTGTGTGCCGGCCTGGCATCAGCGCGCCAGGACTGGACGCACGCGGCTGGTTTCTTCGGCATGGCAGAAACGCGAAGAGAGCAGACCGGGCTCTCGCGCGACCCTGCCGACGAAGCGTTCCTCGCGCCACGGATGGCACGCGTCAAGGAAGCGCTTGGCACGCAAGAATTCGCCCAGATCATGGCCTCCGGTCACGGTCTTCCGAGTGCCGAGGCACTGCGGCGGGCCGGATCGTGGCTGACTGCTGCCCGTGCGGCCGTCTGACTACCAATTGCCGTTGACCACCGAAGGATCCCGCGTGATTTGCCGATCGCCATCGCGGACCCGGATCGTGTACTTGTAGACGCCCGGCCTCGAGTTCTTGTTCAGACAAGAGAACTCCAGGCCGTCCTTGGCCGGCCGGCACTCGACGATCTCCGTCTGTTTCGGATCGAGCGCCACGGCTTCGACGCGTTGCTGCGCGCCGCGAACGACCTTGTCCACGATTGCACCCTCGATCACGATGCCGTTGGGCGGGAAGCGCAGCTTGGAATCCGGGGGCAGCCGCCACGTGACGGTGACATTGGCTTCGTCACGGCGGAAGTAGAGGATGTCCTGGCTGAGCGCGATCCGGCCATCCCTGACCTCGACCTGCGGATTGCTTCTGACTTCCAGCGATGGCGGCGGCTTCAGCACCGCACAGCCAACGGTCAGCACGGAACACGCAGCGAATGCGAAAAGCAGGCGTTTCATCCTCTCGTCCTCCATCGAATCGGCCTGCCGCCCACACAGGCGCGGGGTTCTTTGCGCTCCATCGTACGTGAGGCAACGCAGCCGTGACTCATCCGCCCGGTGCCGGAGGTCTCCCCTTTTCACGCCTCAGGCGTGCGGCGAGGATTCCGGGAATTCTCAAGCAGAACCGCGCCGCGCCGCCTGAACCGACGAAAGTGCGGCCTCCAGGATGTCGAGCGCCTGCATCATCTGCGGCTCGGTCGTGATGAGCGGCGGCGTCAGCGTCAGCACGCTGCCCATCGTCGTCTTGAATGACAGTCCGTTCGAAAGCGCCTCGTACAGGACGGCCTCCGCGGCGTCGCTGTCGGGCTTTTTCGATGCCCGATCGGTCACCAGTTCGATGCCGAGCAGAAAGCCGCGCCCGCGCACATCGCCCACCAGCGGATAGCGGTCGCGCCAGTCCTCCATGCGTTCGAGTGCGAGCGCGCCCACGCGGGCGACGTGCGCGACCAGGTTCTCGTCTTCGATCACGCGCAGCGTCTCCAGCGCGGCGCGACACGTCACCGGGTTCTTCTCGTGCGTGTAATGGCCGAACGCGTAGGCGCCCGCCACGTCGAGTTCCGGCCGCGCGACGACCGCCGCGATCGGCAGCACGCCGCCACCGAGCGCCTTGCCAAGCACGAGGATGTCCGGCTCGACCGCATCGTGATTGCACGAGAACCAGTGCCCGGTCTTGCCCAGCCCGGTCGGGATCTCATCAAAGATCAGCAGCGTTCCGTGGGCGTGACAGGCGTCGCGCACCACCTGCCAGTAACCGGGCGGTGGCAGGTAGGGCACGGCGCGCGCGGGCTCTGCGATGACCGCGGCCACGTCGCCTTCGCGCTCGAGCACGTAGCTCACCATGCTGGCGCAGGCGAGCTGGCAGCGGTCCAGATAGGGGCGGCCGCGCCCGTCGGTCGCGTGCCCGTACGGGCAGCGATAGCAGGCAAAGGGCGCCACGTGCTCCGTGCCCGGCAGCAGCGGGCCGATCGGCCCCGAACGAAACAAGGACTCGCCGCCGACACTCGACGCACCGAGCCCGGCGCCGTGAAATGCATCCCAGAACGACAGCGTCTTGAAACGGCCGGTCGCGGCACGCGCCAGCTTGATCGCCACTTCGACGGCGTCGGAGCCGCCCGTGGTGAAGAGCACCTTCGACAGGCTGCCGGGCGTGACCTGCGCAAGCTTCTCGGCCAGTTCGACCGCGGGCTCGCAGGTGTAGCGCCGCGGCGCGAACGACAGTTGGTCGAGCTGGTCGCGAATCGCTGAGAGCACGCGTGGATGCGCGTAGCCGAGGTGGTGCACGTTGTTGCCGTGAAAATCCATGTAGCGGCGGCCAGCGAGATCCTCGATCCAGATGCCTTGCGCCTTGCGAATGCCGTTCAGGCAGGGCGTGGAAACGGACTGATGCACGAACGCGCGGCGGTCGCGTTCGAGCAGTTCGCGCGCCGAGGCGTCGAGGTGCTTGGCCTGCCAGCGGCTTCGCCGGGACGAGACATTGACGTCGCCTTCGGACTGGCTGGGCATGGCGTGCTTCATCATCAACACCCTTTCTTCAGGCGGCGCGTGCAGGCGCGATGCGGCTCCCGCCGCTACTGCGCGCCGTGCGCCGAGGCCTGCGGGAACAAAAGCGGCTCGCCTTCGATGCGATACGAGGCAATCGATGCTTGTCCCTCGGCGCCGGTCAGCCGGGCGATGAGACGGCGCGCCGCAGCCTCATTCGCGTGCGGAAGGCGCGCCGGATTCACGAGAGTTACGCCATTGGGACTGAAAAGCCGCGGGTCGCCCGCGAGCAGCCACGCCATCATCGCGATCAGGAGTCGAAAGAAATTCGCCATGGCAATTATCCCTGCAGAAACAGTTTCGCTTCCGGTGTCTGCGGCCGGCTGAAGAAGCGCCTGGCCGGCGCCTGCTCGACGACGCGCCCGCGATCGAGACACACGATGTCGTGAGCGGGCCGCAGCGCCTGCGCAAGATTATGCGTGGTCGTCCCGATGCGCGCACCCTCGGTGCGGATCTCGCGCACCAGGTTTTCGACGGCATCGGTTGCCGTCGGGTCGAGGCTGGCCGTGGGTTCGTCGAGCAGGAGCAATCGCGGCCGCGCGACCCAGGCGCGCGCCAGCGCAAGGCGCTGCCTTTCTCCGCCGGACAGAAGCCGCGCCGCCTCGCGGGCACGATGCACCAGCCCAACCCGCCCGAGCAGCGCTTCGATGCGCGCTTCCGGCTCCGCGCGCGGCAGCGCCTGCGGCAGCAGCGCCAGTCGAACGTTGGCGCGCACCGATGCGCGAATCAGCGCCGGTTGCTGGAAGACGATCGATACGGCCGCGCCGGGCGTTTCGCGCTCGCCCCACTGCAAGGCGCCGGCGTCGGGCGGCTGCAGCCCCGCCAGCGCACGCAGCAGCACCGATTTGCCGGCCCCATCGGGCCCGAGCACGACGGTGATGCCCTCGCCGCCCAGTTCGAGGTCGATGCCGGCGCGCACCTCGCCCCTTCGGTGCGAAGCGAACCTGATGCAGGCGAATCGGAAACAGCATCAGCCGAAACGCTTCATCGCCCAGCCGCGCAGCCCGTCGCCGATGGCACATTGAGCAGCGGCACGATCGTCAGCAGCACGATGTCGAGCACGCGCGGCCCTGGCTGCGCGAGCAGTGCAACCGCTTCCACCAGCGTGGCGCCCATCAGCGCCTGCCAGGCCGCCCGAAGGGCGCCCAGCGCCCCCTTGGAGGGCAACGAACGGTGAGCGCAACGACAGTTCATCCCTATCCGCCTCCACGATGCATGGCACGGTCCAGCCGTGCCAGCAGTGCCTGCTGCGCCTCGCTGCTGCCAGAGAGGAAACGGAAGGTAACGAGCAGGGTGGGTAACCGCAGCAGCGCGATGCGCCGTTCGGGTCCGACCACCACGTCGATCTCGACCCGAACCGCGCCGGCGTCGATCCGATAGTGCGGCGCGCCGCCATCGATGCAGCCGGCGGCCGCGCCCCTGAGCGCAGCGTCGAACTCCGCGATCGTGCTCGTGACGTCGCGCGCGATAACGATCGGCGACGTCACATCACTGCGCCGCGAAGATCCCCGAGTCAGCCGCCAGCGATGGGCGGCCAGACGGCCACCGTGTCGCCATCGCGCAGTGCGGTCGAGGCGCGCGCCTGCGGCGCGATGTAGGCGCCGTTGATCAGCACCAGATGGGTCAACTTGGGCGGCAGGTTATAGCGATCGATCAGGCCGCCCACCGTGGCGTTCTCGGTGAGCTCGACCCGCACCTGGTTGTGCCGCGCCTCGGGCGGCAGGTAGTCGGACAACGTGGCATACAGCTTCAGGGTGACGTTCATGACCCGATGCTACCGTCAACCCCGCCCTGCCGCCGGCATCAGTGCGTGATCGACACCGGCTGGCTGCGCGCCACGTAGGCTTCGACGAAACGCTGCGGTGTTTCGAGCAGCGTGTCCTTCCAGCCGCCCAACCGCGTGCGGTTCTGGATCAGGCCGCGCAGCACGCCGACGTGTTGTGTCAGCCCGATCGCCGTCGCGCCCACCAGCACATCGCGTTCGAATTGCAGGCTCAGGTACCGGTAGGCGCCGTCGTTGACTTCTTCGACGCCCTCGCCGCCGGGAACGCCACCCCACTGTCCGAACGACGACGAGACGAGTCCCATCGTGTCGAGCACATTGATCGCCAGCGCACCCTGGCTCTGCATTGCCTGCCCGAGCATGTTGAGCGCCGCCACGCGGGCCTGATCGACCGCGTTCGGCTGGATCGCGTTGACGAACCCCTTGGTGGTGCCGAACTCGACCGCCTCGGCCACGTCGCCGGCGCCGAAGATCTCCGGCACCGAGGTGCGCATGGCGTGGTCCACCAGCACACCCTGCCCGAGCTTCACGCGCGTGCCCTGCAGGAATTCGACATTCGGCCGCACGCCGGCCGAGGCGATGATCAGATCGGCCTCGATCATGGCGCCGGTCGAAAGATGCGCTTTCAAGGGTGTGCCGGCGTCGATGCGATCGACCCGCGCACCGGTGATGACGCGCACGCCCTTGCTTTCCACCCAGCGGCGGATCATGTTGCCGGCCTTGGGTGTCATCATCCGCGGCACCATGCGGTCGCCCATCTCGACGACGGTGAGCTGCACGCCGCGTTCGGCCAGCGCTTCCATGATGATGCAGCCGATGAAGCCCGCGCCGATCTGCAGGACGCGCTTGCCCTTGCCCGCTCGGTGCGCAATCGCGCGTGCATCCTCCAGGGTCCAGCAGGTGTGCACGCCGGGCGCGTCGATGCCGGGCACCGGCGGTCTGATCGGATGCGACCCCGTCGCGATCAGCAGGCGGTCGTACGACAGCGACTGGTTGTTGTCGAGCGCGATCTTGCGCGCCCGATCGTCGAGCTTGACCGCCTTGGCCTGCACGAGCTGGACCTTCAGTCGCGTGAAATGGTCCGTGCTCTTGCGCAGGTAAGTTCCGTCTTCACCGATGTGGCCCATCAGCAGGTACGGGATGGCCATGCGCGAGTATGGCGGCTCGCGCTCGCTGCCGACCAGCACGATGTCATCGCGCGATGCGTGCTGGCGCAGCGTTTCGGCCGCGACGACGCCCGCAGGACCGTTGCCGAGAATCACATGTTTCATGTGGCACCCAGAAGAAACGGGGCGCGGTGAGCGCCCCGAAGAGTTGAGTTCGATGCATCCCCGGCACGCGCCCCGCGCGTGCCGGGCGTGCGACTACAGGCCCAGGCGCTTGAGCGTGTCGCGCTTGGGCACGCCCTCGACGTCCCAGCCGCGCAGTTCGTAGTACTCCGGCAGCATCTTGTCGATGCCGTTGACCAGGCCCTTGGCCGGACCGGTTTTTATCGCTTCTTTCTTGAGCCGCGGTGGCAGATCGTCGTCCTTCTTCGTCAGACCGGCCTTCAGGTTGAACTGCTTCTCGAGGTTCCAGATGCGTTCGCCGACCGCATTGAGCTTATCCATCGACCACTCACCGTCGCAGGCGGCCGCAAGCTGCGGCTGCACGTCCGCGAGCGTCCACGCGAACGACGTGAAGATGCAGATGCCCGCCGAGTCGAACACGGCCGTGGCGTCCTGGAACGCCTTGACCAGCGCGGCCTTGCCTTCCGTGACGTGCGGATCGGTCTTCACGGGGATGCCGAGCACCTCGGAGGCGACCGTGTAGGACCGCAGGTGGCAGGCACCGCGATTCGATGTCGCGTAGGTCAGGCCCATGCCCTGGATCCCGCGCGAGTCGTAGGCCGGGAACTCCTGGCCCTTCACGCTCATCGACAGTTCGGGTTTGCCGTACTTCGCGCACAAACGCTTCGAGCCCAGGCCGATTTCCTTGCCGAAACCCTCGCCCTTTCCCGTCATCCGCACCAGTTCGACCAGCGCCTTGGCGGAGCCGAACGGCGCTTCGACCCCGATCTGCTCCTTCGTCAGTACGCCCATCTCGTACAGTTCCATGGCCGCCGAGACGGTGGCGCCGAAGGAGATCGGGTCCATGCCCTCTTCGTTGCAGACGATGTTGGCGTAGGTCAGCGCCTCCAGGTCATCGACGCCGTTGCTCGCGCCGAGCGCCCAGGCGGCCTCGTACTCCAGACCGCCGGTGGCGCCCCAGTACTTCGGGCTGTTGACGACCGAGAAATGCGTCTTGTCCATCTGCGAGACGCGCCCGCAGGCGATCGTGCAGCCGAAGCAGGCGGCATTGGTGATGAGGTTCGTCTTGCCATCGGTCGGGCGCTTCTCGCGCATCGCCTCCGCGGAGATCTTGCCCGCGCCCTCGAACTGCGCGTCGCGGTGATTGCGCGTCGGCAGCGCACCCATTTCGTTGATCACGTTCATCAGCACCTGGGTGCCGTAGGCAGGCAAGCCCTGGCCCGTGACCGCGTTGTCCGCCAGCACCTTCTTCTTCTCGGTCGTGACCTTCAGGAATTCTTTGAAGTCCTTGATGCCACCCAGACCCTTGGTGCCGCGAATCGCGACCGCCTTCAGGTTCTTCGAACCCATCACGGCGCCGACGCCCGAGCGGCCCGCGGCGCGGTGCAGATCGTTGACGATGCACGCAAACAGCACGCCGTTTTCACCGGCGCGGCCGATCGAACACACGCGGATCTGCGGATCCTGGTGCGACTTCTTGACGATCTCCTCGGTGTCCCAGGTCGACTTGCCCCACAGGTGCGAGGCGTCGCGCAGTTCGGCCTTGTCGTCCTCGACCCACAGGTAGGTGGGCTTCGCCGACTTGCCTTCCAGGATGATCATGTCCCAGCCGGCGAACTTCATCTCGGCGCCAAAGTAGCCGCCGGAGTTCGAGCAGGCGATCGCACCGGTCAGCGGCCCCTTGGTGACGACCGCATAGCGGCCGCCGGTCGAGGCCATCGTTCCCGTCAGCGGGCCGGTGGTCATGATCAGCTTGTTGCCCGGCGCGAGCGGGTCGATCTTCGGATCGACTTCCTCGCACAGGTACTTGGTCGCCAGGCCGCGCGAGCCGAGATATTCGTCGGCCCACTTCATGTTCAGCGGCTCGGACTTGCAGGTGCCGGCCGTGAGGTCAACGCGCAAAATCTTTCTCGTCCATCCCATCGTCGTCTCCTCTTACAACACAGCCGTGTTGGCACGCGCGGCCCACTGCCGCATCTTGTCGAGCCCGGTCCAGTCGGCGTCGACGTAGGTGATTGCACCGGTGGGGCAGGCCGTGACGCAGGCCGGATCACCGCCGCACAGGTCGCATTTCTGCACCTTGCCGGTGTCGGCCACGTAGTTGATCGTCCCGAACGGGCACGCGATCGTGCACACCTTGCAACCGACGCAGGTCGCCTCGAGCACGATCTTGGCGCCGGTGGCGGCATCGACCTTGATGGCCTCGACCGGACAGGCCGTCATGCACCAGGCTTCTGCACACTGGGTGCAGGTGTAGGGCACCTTGCGTCCTTCGTGTTCAAAGTTGAAGACCTTGATGCGGGACTTCGCCGGATTGAAGGCGCCCGTGTTCTCGTAGGAGCATGCCATCTCGCATTGCAGACAGCCCGTACACTTCTTCGGGTCGAGATACAGGGACTTCATCATGAGCCAGTACTCCTCCTCAGGTGAACGCTGTTGTTGGCGGAGCACCGCGTGAAATACGGCGACGCCACGCGGCAGCAAACACAGCAAATTACCCCAAAGTCTATGCTTTCGGAAGACACTGCGCACACGGACATCCGCGATGCGCTGCCGCCGCCCGCCAAATGACCACCTTCGACCCTGATCTTCCCGACGGCCAAGGCTGGCTGACCATCGCGCAGGCGCGCCAGCAGATGCTCGATCCCCTGCGCCCGATCGAGGGCTGGGAAAGCGTGGCGCTGCGCGATGCGCTGAACCGCGTGCTGGACCGCGACGTGGTGGCGCCGTTCGACGTGCCGGCGCACGACAACTGCGCGATGGACGGCTACGCGCTGCGCGCCACCGACCTCAAGCCGGGTTCAGCGACGCGCCTGGCGGTGGTCGGAGCTGCTTTCGCCGGCAGCGCGTTCAGCGGCAGCGTCGGTGCCGGCCAGGCGGTGCGCGTGATGACCGGCGCGGTGCTGCCGCGCGGCGCCGACGTGGTGGTGCCGCAGGAAATCGTCACAGCGCATGACAGCCAGGTGGAGATTCCGGCGGGTCAGCGGGCCGGATACAACATCCGCCGCGCCGGCGAAGACCTGGCCCGTGGGCAGCCCGCGCTGCGGGCCGGCAAACGGGTGGGCTCGGCCGAGCTTGGCCTGCTCGCATCGCTCGGCATCGCCGAAGTCGCGGTACGGCGGCGGCTGCGCGTGGCCATCGTTTCCACCGGCGACGAGATCGCCTCGATCGGCCGTGCGCTGGCGCCGGGCCAGATTTACGACAGCAACCGCTACACGCTGACCGCTGCGCTGCGCCGGCTGGACGCGGAGCTCCTCGACCTCGGCGTCGTGCGCGACGATCCGGACGCGCTGGAGCATGCATTCCGAACGGCGGCGGCAACGGCCGACGCCATCATCACCTCGGGCGGCGTCTCGGTCGGAGAGGCCGACTTTGTCCGGGCGCTGATGGCCCGCCTGGGCGAAGTCCGCTTCTGGAAGATCGCCATCAAGCCGGGCCGCCCGATGGCCTTCGGTCGCATCGGCCAGGCCTGGCTGTTCGGGCTGCCCGGCAACCCGGTCGCCGTCATGGTGAACTTCCATCAGCTCGTCGCCGATGCACTGCAGCGGCTGGCCGGCGTCGATCCGCTGCCGCCGCGTCCGTGCCCGACGGTTCCCTGTACGGCACCGATCCGCAAGGGCAAGGGCCGGGCCGAGTTCGTCCGCGGCGTGCTGTTCGACGACGGCGGCACCTGGAAGGTGCGCCCCGGCGAGCATCAGGGCTCGGGCGTGCTGCGCTCGATGTCGGAGGCCAACTGCTTCATCGCGCTGCCGGAGGATCAGGGCAACGTCGCGGCCGGCGACCTCGTGCCGGTGCAACTGTTCGAGGGCTTGCTGTAGCAGCGGCAGAAGACGATGGACGACCGGCAACTGACGCGCTACAGCCGCCACATTCTGTTGCCGCAGATCGACATCCAAGGTCAGCAGCGGCTGCTCGAGGGACACGTGCTGCTGATCGGCGCCGGCGGTCTCGGCGCGCCGGCGGCGCTGTACCTGGCCGCGGCCGGCGTCGGCCGTCTCACGATCTGCGACGGCGACACCGTGGATCTCACCAACCTGCAGCGGCAGGTGATCCATCGTGAATCCGGCATCGGCCTGAACAAGGCGGAGTCGGCGCGCCGCGCCCTTGCCGAGATCAACCCCGATTGCCACGTGCAGCCGGTAGCGCAGCGCGTGACGCGCGATGATCTGCTTCGGTTGGCGCGCGAGTGCGACGTGCTGGTCGACGCCAGCGACAACTTCGCCACCCGTCACGCCGCCAACGCTGTCTGCGTCGAGCTTGGCAAGCCGCTGGTGAGCGGCGCGGCGATCCGCTTCTCGGGCCAGGTGGCGGTGTTCGACCGCCGGCACGCCGACGCATCCTGCTACGAATGCCTGGTGGCGGCCGACACCGCCGCCGGCGACGATGCCTGCGCCGTGATGGGAGTCTATGCGCCATTGACCGGCATCATCGGCACACTGCAGGCCTCCGAGGCGATCCGGTTGCTCGCCGGACTGCCGAGCGCGGTCGACGGTGAACTCGTGCTGTTCGACATCCTCAGCATGGACTGGCACCGCCTGCCGATCGCACGCAACCCGGCTTGCCCGGTCTGCGGTCGCCGTTAGCGGGTCTCATCCACGCCGGACTCCCAGCACGTCGCCCAGGTGCGTGTGCCGGAATCCGGCCGGCGCATGCGCAAACACGGCAGACCACACGACGGTGAGCCAGAACAGCGCGGTTGCGCGCGACGGATCGAACATCATCCAGGCCACCAGCGCGAGCTTGGCGATCTGCCCCGCGCCCGCGAGCTGAAACAGGTGTTCCCGCGTCTTCCACTGCTCGAGTGCGAACAGCAACGCGCCGGTGACGAGCAATGTCATGCCGACCATCACCGGGGAAACCCGCGGCGGCGCCCCGAGCAGCGCCGCGCCCAGCAGGACGACCGCGACCAGATGTAGCGAGCGCGCGACGATGCCGAACCAGCGCCAGGGGCGGGTCAGCAAGCGAGCGTGATAGGCAGCCATGGGCCGAAGGCTACCGCGAAGCCGGGCTCAGGCAACCGGCAAAGCAACCCCTCTTCCGTGATTTCAAAAGTGTGTCCTTTGGGTTGCGGGTATTGCCGCACCTTGCAATAGTTCGCGAGCCGGCGCAGCATCTAATCGCTGCGGTGTCTTGGTCCTCCGACGTGGAGGGCGCGCGCAGGGGCTTGGGCAGGGCGTCGTGTGAGCCTGGTCGAGAACGGAGGCGCATCGCCGTGACGGGTGCGCCCCGATGCAAACAGTGGGTACTCAAAGGGGGGGAATCTCGTATGTCAGCGGATGGGAGAGGATTCGAAAGGGGAGATGGGCTCGTCGCCGCCTTCGTGCGGCTCCGTGCGATGCGGGTGCTGTCGCTGCTGGCCACGTGCGGTGGCCTGGCATTGACGATGCCGGCCGCGGGAGCCGGCGTGACCGACGCCGATATCCTCAACGATGCGAAGACACCCAAGGACGTCGTGTCGTACGGGATGGGCCCGCACCAGCACCGCTTCAGCTCGCTCGACAAGATCAACACGAAGAACGTCCAGAAGCTCGTGCCGGCCTGGACGTTCTCGTTCGGCGGCGAGAAGCAGCGCGGGCAGCAGGCGCAGCCCGTGGTGTACAACGGCAAGATCTTCACTACCGCCTCCTACTCCCGCGTCTTCGCGGTCAACGTCAAGACCGGTGAGAAGATCTGGGAATACAACCACCGCCTGCCCGAGGGCATCCTGCCCTGCTGCGACGTGATCAACCGCGGCGCGGCGCTCTATGGCGACCTGGTGATCTTCGGGACGCTCGACGGCATGGTGGTCGCACTCAACCAGGACACGGGCAAGGTCGTCTGGCGGCAGACCCTCGGGGACTACGCCGCGGGCGTGTCGATCACCCACTCGCCCCTCATCGCGAAGGGCATGGTGCTCGTCGGCATCGCGGGCAGCGAGTTCGGCATCGTCGGCACGATCACCGCCATGGATGCGCTCACGGGCAAGATCATCTGGGTGCGGCCCACCATCGAAGGCTGGATGGGCACCAAGGACGGCAAGGACAACGGCATGACGGGGACGCTGAACGCCACCTGGCCGGGCGACCTGTGGAAGAACGGCGGCGGGGGCGCATGGAACGGAGGCGTCTACGACCCGGAGACCAACCTGAGCTATTGGGGCGTGGGCAATGCGGCGCCGTGGAATCCGTACTACCGTCCCGGCGACAACCTGTACGCCAATTCCACCGTCGCGATCGACGTGGATACGGGCAAGATCGTCTGGCACTACCAGCACGTCCCGAACGACGCCTGGGACTACGACTCCATCAGCGAGAACATCCCGTTCGACCTCAAGAAGGACGGCAAGGTCATCAAGGCCGTCGGCATGTTCCACAAGAATGGTTTCTTCTATGTGAACGACCGCAAGACCGGCAAGCTCTTGAATGCGACCCCGTTCGTGGAGAAGATCACCTGGGCCTCGAAGATCGACCTCGCCACGGGCCGTCCGGTTGAGACCGGCAATCGTGCGGGGGACCCGAGCAAGAGCGCCGATGGCACGAAGGGCACGACGGTCTGGACCGTGCCGAACTTCCTCGGCGGCAAGAACTGGAACCCGGTGGCCTTCAGCGACGATACGGGCCTCTTTTATGTGCCGGCCAACGAGTGGGGCATGGACATCTGGAACGAGCCCATCACCTACAAGAAGGGGGCGGCCTACCTCGGGGCGGGCTTTACCATCAGGCCCGTGTTCGACGACCACATCGGCTCGCTCAAGGCCATTGAGCCCGCGACCGGGAAGGTCGTCTGGGAGGCGCACAACAAGGGCGTGTACTGGGGCGGCGTGCTCGCCACTCATGGCGGCCTGGTGTTCACCGGGACCCCCGAAGGCTTCCTGAAGGCCTTTGACGCCAAGACCGGCAAGGAACTCTGGAAGTACAACACCGGCTCGGGCATTATCGGTTCGCCCATCACCTGGGAGCAGGACGGCGAGCAGTGGGTGGCGGTCGTCTCCGGCTGGGGCGGCGCGGTTCCCCTGTGGGGCGGCGAAGTGGCGAAGAGCCACGCCAACATCACCCAAGGCGGCAGCCTCTGGGCGTTCAAGCTGGCCAAGTAGTCCCGACTGCCCGCGCCCAAGGCGTCGTGGCGCGGCAGTCTGCCTCCTCTCCCCCGCCGCGGTGCGTCCGGGAGAGGGGGTGTTCCCCGCCAGTCGTTGCAAGGAGCGGCACGCAGATGAAGATCGAAATCAGGCAGCCCCGTTCGTCCTGGCGCATCGCGGGCGCATTGCTCATGGCGCTGGTTCCGGCACTGGTGTGGGCCCACGGTGACGTCAACCCGCAGCCCGTAAATACCGCGGGACTCGCGCCCTTGGGGGAGGCGTGGAAGACCACGAATCCCTACCGTGGCGACGCGGTGGCGATCAAGATTGGCAAGTCCGCTTTTAACCAGCAGTGCGCCCGCTGCCACGGCCTGGAGGGCGTCTCCGGCGGGCTGGCGCCGGACCTGCGGTATCTGGAGAAGGGCGACGAGGGCGACAAGGCCTTCCTCAGCCCGATGCGAAAGGGTGTGTATCGCGACGGGCGAACCATGATGCCGAAGTATGAGGGGGTCATCAGCCAGGAAGGCATGTGGGCGATCCGCAGCTGGCTGGAGACGATCCATGTGGATTAGGCCCGGAATCGGCGCCGCGCTCGGGGCGCTGGGGCTGATGCTTCTGGGCCACCTGGTCTGCTCGGGCCCGGCATCCGCGGCGACGCTGGATGAGATCAGGAAGAGCGGCCGCCTGCTTGTCGCCGTCTACCACGACTACGCCCCGTTCGCCGACGACGGGCAGGGCATCGACGTGGATATCGCGAAGGCGCAGGCCGAGAAGATGGGCCTGACCGCGGAGGTCAGGGCCTACCCGGATGCCGATTCCGTGGACGGCGACCTGCGCAACATCATCTGGCGGGGACACCCGCTGTGGAAGGAGCGCCTGGCCGACGTGATGATGCACGTCCCGGTCGACCCGCGGCTGCAGGCCAAGAACGAGCAGGTCATCATCGTGGCCCCGTATTTCCGCGAGCGTCTGGTCGTGGCCCGCAATCGCAACGTCATCCCGCAGCTCGTCACGCTGGAGGTCTTCAGCCGCGAGAAGATCGGCGTCCAGGTCGAGACCGCGGAGGACATGTACCTGATGCAGTCCTTCGGGGGCCTGCTGCGAAACAACGTGGTCCACTTCGGCTCCACGCTGAACGCCGCCGCCGCACTCCGGAAAAACGAGCTCGCGGCGGTGATGGGTCGGCAGACGCACATCGAGGCGGGCCTGGGAGAAACGGTCGCGAACTTCGCGATCGCCCCAGTCGCCACGCCCGGCCTGAACGTGTCCGGCTGGGATCTGGGTGTGGCCGTGAAGGCGGACAACCCGGAGCTCGCTGCGGCCATCGAGACCGCGATGGACGAACTGCGCAAGGACGGCACCATCGAGCGCATCTTCGCCAAGCGCGGCCTCACGTATCGGGCGCCCGCGAGCGTTCTGCCCGCCAAGGACCGCTGAACCTCGCGCGTGGCGCGGCGCACGGGACGTTAGGGGATCTGGGTGCCGCGAGGCCCGTGGCAAAGTCGACTGGCCGGTCCCTTGCTGGCCGTCGCCGTGCTACTGGGCGCGGCGGCCGGGGTCGCGCAAGGCGGAACGCTCACCCGCGCCGAGCTCGCGAAGTGGTTTCCCGACCCCTTCCTTGTCGGGGAGCGGGACAAGGACGTTCCGGTCTGGCCGATCTTCAAGCAGAGCGGCCCGCCGAGCCACACCGTGGACCTCGTGGGCTACGCGTTCGAGTCGGCTGACCTCGCGCCGGTCCCCGGCTTCTCCGGTACGCCGATCGACCTGCTGGTCGCGATGAATACGAACGGCGAGTTCATGGACGTCGCCGTGCTCTCCCACCACGAACCGGTCTTCCTGGGGGGCGTCGGCGAGGAGCCGCTCGTCCGGTTCCTGACCCAGTACAAGGGACTGGGCCTCCGGCAGAACATCGCCATCAGCAGCGGCACCGCGAAAGCGAGCCACCCCGGCGGTACGAACGTCTACCTGGACGGCATCGCGAAGGCGACGGCCTCCTTGCGCATCATCAACCAGTCGGTCCTGTCCTCCGCGCTCAAGGTGGCGCGGGCCAAGCTTGGCTTTTCCGGTGGCCGCGATCCCGATCTCGTCGGCCACGTCCGCACCGACCTGTACGAGCCGCAGACCTGGGACCAGCTCGTCGGCGCCGGCCTGGTGCACCACCTGCTGCTGCGCAACGGCGACATCGAGAAGGCCTATGCCGGCTCGGGCGGAGCGGGGCTCGATCCCGAGGCGGTGGCGAAGCCGGACGAGCCGTTCTGCGACCTGTGGGCGGCCATGGTCACCGTGCCGATGGCCGGACGCAACCTGCTCACCGACGCCGCGTGGAGGACGCTGAACAATCGCACCGTCAGCGGCGACCACGTCCTGCTCGTGATGTCCAAAGGCCGCTGCCGGTTCGTCAGCGAGACCTTTCAGCGCAACACGGTCCCGGACCGGCTCTATCTGAAGCAGAACGAGCTACCCATCGAGATGCGCGATCTCGACCTCGAGTCCCCGCTGCGCCCGATCGGTCAGCCCGATTTTGACCTGGCGATGGCGTTCCGCGTGATCTTCCAGGCGGGACTGGATCCTGGCGAGCCGATGCAGCTTTCCATCCGGGTCAGCCGCTCGCGCGGCATCGTCTATCCCGAGCGGTTCGCGCAGGACTTCACGCTGAACTACGTGGTTCCATCGAAGTTCGTCATCCCGGCTGCCGAGGACCAGAAGACGTGGGTGGCGACCTGGAAGGCACGCGAGGGCGAGATCGCTGTCCTCCTGCTCTCGCTGGCGCTGCTCACGTGGGTGCTGGCGCGGCCGTCGAGCCTCGTATCTTCCGCGCGTCGGCTTCGGTGGTTCCGGCCGGCCTTCCTCCTCTTCACCTTGTTCTTCATCGGCTGGTACGCCCAGGGCCAGTTGTCCATTGTGAACGTGCTGGCGCTCCTGCAGGCCGCGATCGCCTGGCGCAGCTGGGCGTTCTTCCTCTACGACCCGATGACCGCGATCCTGTCCGTGTTCGTCGCCGCGACCCTTGTCGTCTGGGGGCGCGGCACGTTCTGCGGCTGGCTGTGCCCCTTCGGCGCACTCCAGGAGTTTGCGGCGACGCTGGCGCGGGTCGCCCGCATCCCCGACAGACGCCTCAACGACCCGGCGGACCGCAGACTCAAGTGGATCAAGTACGCCGTCCTGGCAGTGATCGTCGCGGCCGCCATCGTCTCCGCCCGGTACAGCGATCCCCTCGTGGAGGTGGAGCCCTTCAAGACCGCCATCACCCTGCGGTTCGAGCGCTCCTGGCCCTTCGTGGCGTACGCGGCCGCGACGGTCCTGGCCGGGGCGGTGGTCTACAAAGCCTTCTGCCGGTACCTGTGCCCGCTCGGCGCGTTCCTGGCCCTGGCCGGGCGCCTGCGCCGCTGGGACTGGCTCGTGCGTCGCGCCGAATGCGGCGCGCCATGCCAGACGTGCCGCAACCGCTGCCAGTACCAGGCGATCGAGCCAAGCGGACGGATCGACTACCTGGAGTGCTTCCAGTGCATGGAGTGCGTGGCGATCTACCACGACGATACGAAGTGCGCGCCCCGCATGCTCGAGCGCAAAGGCAAGCGGTGGGCCATGACCACCGGCAGCCACCCCCATGTCAGCGTCGTTGCCGTGGCGATCCGCAATGGGCCGGGGCAGTTCGGTTCCACCGTGAAGGAGTCCTAAAGATGCGACGCAGGATCCTTGTCGCGGGTTCGCTCCTTGCCGCGGCGGCGGCCTCTGCCTGGCGGGCTCGCTCGGGCCCGGTGACCGCCGGCGCGCACGGAGCCTCCCTTGCGCAGCCGTTGCCCGACGGGCGCATGCTGGTGCGCGACGCGGCGCTCGCCTTCGGTACCACGGTCTGCGTCGCGGCGATCCACGACGACCCCGACGTCGCGGTCGAAGCGATCGCCGAGGCGCTGGCTCGGACGCGCAGGATCCATTCGCTGATGACGGTGTTCCGCCCCGGAAGCGAGGTGTCCCGGCTGAACGCGCTGGGCACGTTACCCGATCCCGACCCGCACCTGGTCCGGGTCCTGGAGTTCGCGCAGAGGCTCTCGGCCCTGTCGGATGGTGCCTTCGACGTGACGGTTCAGCCCCTCTGGGTGCTTTTCGCCGAGTGCAAGCGCCGGGGACGCCTGCCCTCGGCCGACGAGGTCGCCGCGGCGCGCGCGCTCGTCGACTGGACCGCGCTCGAGGTCTCGGCCCGGCGGATCGTGCTGGGCCGTCGCGGGATGGCGATCACGCTGAACGGCATCGCGCAGGGCTACGCCGCGGATCTCGCGATGAGCGCGCTGCGGGAGCGCGGGATCCACGACGCCGTCATCGACACCGGCGAGTTCGGCGCCGAGGGGCAACGCGGACCGCAGCAGCCCTGGACCCTCGGCATCCGCCATCCGCGCATCCCCGACGGCATTGTCGCCACGGTCGCGATGGATGGACGATTCCTCGCCACCTCGGGCGACTATGCGACGACGTTCACCGACGATTTCGTCTACCACCATATCTTCGATCCTCGGACCGGTGTGTCTCCCCGGCAATGGAGCAGCGTGTCAGTCGCCGCGGCGAGCGGCATCGAGGCCGACGGCCTGACCAAGCCGATGATGGTGCTCGATCAGCCCCGGGCCCGGGCCTTGCTGTCGCGGTTCCCGGGCTCGGGGAGCGCCTGGTTCGACAAGCGGGGCGATCTCATCGCGTCCCAGGGGCTGCACCTGAGCGCCGGTTGACCTCCGAGCGATTGTCTTGATTGACAGCGCCGCCTCGGCGGGCTTTTGCTTTGTGCGGCCCTCGATGAAGGGAGCTAAACAGGTCCGGAGCACGCGCCCGCGTCGCACAGGCTCGACGACGAAATGCACCCTCATGGCCACCGCGCCACAATGTGGCCAAAATGCAGTGCCACGCAGGTGGCGCCGATCCGCCGTTGATGCCCCGCTTTCAGGCGCAGCGGGTCCGGCCCTGCGCCGAGTGAATGGGGATTGAACGACGATCGTCGCAAACCAAGGAGCTTGACCATCGACACGGCAGAAATGAATTTGCCCCGCCGTTACCCGCGAACCGGGGTCGTCCTGCACTGGTTCGTGGCCCTGCTCGTCTTCGCGCTGCTCGCTACCGGCCGGCATATGGTCGGCATTCCGACCAACACGCCGGAACGTGCGTTCTTCTTCAATCTGCACAAATCCCTCGGCATCGTCACGGCCGTGGCCATCGTCGCACTCGTCGTCTGGCGCCTGACGCACTCGGCGCCGGCGCTGCCTGGCGCGCTGCCCCGATGGGAGCGCGTTGCGGCCGCAGTCAGCCATCTGCTCGCCTATGTGTTGATGTTCTTGGCGACGCTCAGCGGCTACCTCACCTCGTCCTTCAGCCGGTACGGCCCGAAGCTCTTCGGCATTGCGCTTCCGCACCGGGGATGGGACGACGCGGCGCTCCGAGGGAACTTCGCGGCAATGCATCGGTTCACCGCGCTCGTCCTGGCGGCGCTGATCGCGATTCACATCGCCGCCGCCCTGAAGCACTTGATTGTCGATAAGGACGGCATCTTCCAGCGCATGCTGCTGCGCTAGGAGACGGGGACACACGCCCCCTTCGCGATTCGTCGGGCGCAGCACCGATGCCTCGCTGTGGTTTCCCTCATCGCTGACAGGCTCACTCTGAATTCAGGCGTTCAATCACTCGGCGCGACGATGCGGGTTCACCGTGGTATTGATGAAACGCCGCCCTGCCGCCTGCGCGCCGGCCGAGTGCTTCGACGGGCGAGTTGCGGGAAGCCGGCATGCGCAGTCGTCATTCGATTCTCCAATTCCGTCGGGCAGTGAAGATTCCGGGCCCAGCAACGTTACATTCGGTCGCGGTCTTGTGCGAGCGCGATGAAGCCGGCCTCGAGGCCGTCTTCCGGGGCTTCCGGGCTGTCGACGAAGAGGTTGTCGAAGGACTTCTCGCGGATCTCGTCGCGAAGATGATCGAGTTCGCGATCACACGGCAGCGCGCGGCAAGTGCACTGTCACATCGATCGCCGAGCGCGTATCGATGAATCGGCGTGCCGCCATGTCTTACGTCGTCGCACGTGCCTGCTGGACGAGGAAGACCAGTCCCCGCGCGCACGCAAACGAGTGCCCGCACAGGTTGGACTCCCGCGGCAGCCGCCCGAGGTCCCGCGGCCTGCCCGAGGCAACGAGTTTCAACGGCGCGCGCGCCTGGACTTCGCCAGCCACGAGGGCGTCATCGGCGGTCACGGCGTAGACACCCGGGAGCGATGCGGGCAGCCAACCGGGCCGGTCGGCGCGCGCCGAGGCGACAAGCACGCAACCCGCTTCGATGGCGGCTGCGCATGCCGCCGCCAGGATCTCCTTGCCCGGGCCCGGGGGAACCGAAATGCTGACGTTCACGAAGTCGCATTGTTCTGCCGCCGCGCGCAGGATCCCCCGCGCGACGAGCGATGCGTAGGTCCTGTCACCGGCGTCGAACACCCGGACCGCATAGATTTCCGCCTCGGGAAACGCCTCGCGTATGACGCCAGCGACGGCCGTTCCGTGGCCCACCGGGTCACGGAAATCACCATCCTCGTGCAGCATTCCGTCCGGGCCGAGAAAGATGCGGCAACCGGTGACGTGACCGCGCACGTGCGAGTGCCACGCATTCACGCCGGTATCGACGATGCCGATGCGTGTCGCCATCACGGCAAGGTCGCGACGGGTTGCTTGGTCCAATGCCGATCGACGTCGAGCAGCGCGTGCGCCTCCTCGGACGCAACCGTGGTGAAGCGTCCATCGTGCAGGAACAGTATCCGATTGAGCTCCGCGAGCCCGACGGGACGATGGGAGATGATGAGCACGGTGCGATCGGGAAACGCCTGCCAGAGTTTTTCTCGCACCCGGGCCTCCGTCTCGAGATCGAGCCCGGCGAACGCCTCGTCAAGCACGAGGATCCCGGGATCGCGCAGAAAGAGCCGAGCCAGGCCAAGCCGCTGGCGCTGACCATCGGAAAGCGACAGCCCGCGTCCGCCGATGATGGTCGCGTAACCATCGGGCAGGGCGGCGATGAAAGTGTCCGCCTCGGCCAGCGCGGCTGCGCGCTCGATCTGCTCGCGCCGCGCCGAAGGATTGCCGTAGCGCAGGTTCTCCTCCACCGTGGCGTGCAGCAGGAACGGTTCGGCCCCCGCATACCCGAGGACGTCGCCGCACGACGCGGAACAGATTTCATGCGCCAGCCCGCCGTCGATCTGAACCGACCCCGTTGTGGGCCGCCGCAGGCCGAACAGAAGCTGGACCAACGTGGACTTGCCCGCGCCGGAGACGCCGAAGAGCCCGAGGCGCTCGCCTCGCCGCACTCGAAGGTTCACGCCCGTGAACACAGGCGGTTTTCCGGCGTAAGCGAACGCGACATCGGTGAGCACGATGGCGTCATTACCTGTCACGCGAGCCGACGCACCTGCCACGGGTTGAGGGCCGGCCTCGTCCGGCCCCAGCACCTCGGCCACCCGGTCCAGACTCACTCGTGCCGACTGAAGAGTGCGGACGAGACCCAGCAGTGCCTGGGCCGGACCGAAAAGGCGTCCCTGATAGAGGACGAACGCGACGAAAGTGCCGAGGCTAATGGTCCCGGCCTCGAGCAGCCGGCCGCCGACGAGATAGATCCACGCCAGTGCCAGCGTCAGCAGCAGGCCCGGCGCGCCCGTCGCCACCGCATCAAGGAACTGGAATCCCACGACCTCGCGGTTGAGGCGCTCGTTCGCCACCGCGAGACGCGCCTGCTCCTCGCGCTGCGTGCAATGGATTCGAATGGCCCGCAGCGCGCCGAGCCGCTCGGAAAAGAAATGTGAAAGGTCGGCCATCGCGTCGCGCACCCTGCCCGTGCGCTCCTCGATCGAGCGGCGAAATGCCGTCGTCGCGATCAGCGCCAGGGCAACGCCGAGAAAGCTCCAGAGTGCGAGCGGAGGCGAGAGTGTGAACGTGATAGCTGCCGCCACTGCGAGGAAGAGGAGGCTGTGGAGTCCGCCCAGCAGGCCGTCCACGAGCAGGGTCTGGATGCGTGGCACATCCGTGCCAAGGCGCGCGAGGAGATCCCCATGCCGGAAGCGTTCCATCGACTCCAGCGGGCCGGCGAGGCAGCGCGCGAAAAGTGAGGCGCGCAGTGCGGCCAGCACGTCCGCCGAAAGGCGGGCATGTAGGCGCTGCGACACCGTCGCGAGCACGAGGTCGATCACGGCCAGGCCGAGCAGCGCCGCGGCAATCAGCGGAATCACGGCGAAGTCGCCGCGGCTGGCCACCGCGTCGACGAACGCCTTGCCGAGCAGCGGTGTCGACAGCGAAACCGCGGCGCCCCCAAGGCTCAGCAAGAACAGCGCGAGCAGCATCGCCCGCTTGCCTGCCAGGTGGTGCGTGAAGCGCCGGATTGTCTTCATCGCGACGGTGTTGCGCCCACAGATGCCGAGGGCGCCGAGGGTGAAGGAGAATCCGCCACATTCACACTCGCCGCGCGCTCCGCCCAGACGTCCGGGTAATAACAGAGGTGCGCGTCCTGGCAGAGTTCCGGCGCGCCGCGCAACGCGATAATTGCCGCGCGAATGTCCTCCTGCCGCGCGCCGCTTTCACTGATGCCGAGCGCAGCAGCCGCAAGCCGAACCGAGGCCGCCTTGCGCGCCAGCGATGCTTCGCGACCCACCACTTTGAGGCTTGCGATGCCGAGCCGCGCAAGGCGTGGCAGCGCGCACAGGCCACACGGTCCGAGCGTGTAGCCGCGGCTTGTCTGGCAACCGCAGTTGTTCTGCGTCCACTTCCAGAACTCGTAGCGTTCGTCAAGCCGGCCGAACTTGCCGCCGACGCGGTCACTGAGGCAGAAGGTGCCGAGCGCATGCGTGGTGGCACAGATCCCTTCCTCGAACACACAGCCGTCGTTCAGCACGAAGACTTCAAATTCCAGGCCGGGAATCGCGGTCGCTTCGATTTCGCGCAGCGTCATGTGCCGCGGCAGGATGACGCGCGCAACGCCGAGGCTCCGATAGAAAGCGGCGGCGCCGGGATTGCGGCAACTCGCGAGACTCGAGATGTGCAGCCGCGGCGCCAGACCCTGCTCGCACAGCGCGAGCAGCAGCTCCCATTCGGCGACGATCAGTGCCGCGACACCGACATCGTCGAGCAGCATCCGGCCGAACTCGACAAGGCGAGGCACGGCCCCCGCGGGATAGGAAGGCGCATTGAGCGTCGCAAAGATCGGTCGCGGGTGCGCAAGCGCAACGATGCGCCGCATGTCCTCGAGACCCGGCACGCCGGCGGCCCTGGCATTGCGTCGATGCACCGACGCCTGGCCGAAGGTCTGCTCCCAGCCGGGTGGTGTGAGGCCGCAGTAAAACTCCTGCGCTCCCGCATCGCAAAGGGGCAGGACCTCGTCCGAATTGCGCAGCGGCGCGAGCACCTTCACGGCATCGCCTCCTCGTGCAGGACGACGCGCTCCGTGTGCGCAAGCCATGACCGCGCGACTTCCTGGGGGATCTCATAGAACAGCGTATTTCCGCCGCGCCAGTGTCGAGTCGATGCGTCATCGCGCCGAACCGTGACGGGACCTGACCGGCACGGCGCCGTGCACGGATCGGCGAGCGACTTGGAGAAACCGCTTCCCTCGGGATACAGCAGCGCCTTCAGCGGACAGTTGCGCCCTGAGGCGGCAAACGTGTAAGGAAAGTGCAGTGCGCGCGCGAGATCTCCCCTTGAATCCTGAGGTCCATCGCCGAGATAGCCGCCGTCGAGATCCGCGTCCGTTTCCAACGCCGATACACCCGCATCTGCGAGGAAGCGACGCAGCCGGATGTAACGCGAGCCATCGTGTGTCGCGAGGCCAGCGGGCGCGTCACGATAGGCGCGGGGATCGCGCAACGAGCGATTCATCAGACGGCCTGCGCGCCGTTGCAGCCACGGGTGATGTTCACGCAGAAGGCCGAGGACTCCCCAGTCATTGAAGACCACCGCGGGCTGCCAGCCGTTCGCCGCAAGCCCTGACAGGAGCCGGTGCACGATTGCAAGCCCTGCAGGGGTCACCAGCGGCGTGAGCAGCGTCGGCTCCCAGCCGCGGTCGCGCGCCGTCGCGCAGAACGCCTGCGCGACGGCGAGTTCGGGGAGACGGTCTTCGCAGAACTCGGACCCGAAATAAAGCGCGACCGCGGGTCCATCGGGCAGCAGATGCCGCCACGGCAGCGGACACGCATCGCGCGGATCCGCGGGCGCCGTGCCCAGCTCCGTGAACCGAAGCCCGTATTCCATGCGCATTACCCGCCGGCGCGCGCGGCATCCACCGCTAACTGGCGGTGACGGCAGGCCCGATCCGATGCGCCGCCCATGAGGGTCAGAAACTGATCCGACGCAGATCCATGCCGTCGGACGCCATCTGAAGTACCTTGATCGGCTTGAGCGTGCGCGCATCGAACACCGTCAGCGTGGATCCGCCGCCCCCAGCGTAGATCTTCTTGCCATCGCTCGACACGTTGACGCCGTAGCATGTGCCCTCCTTGATCGGCACGGACGTCAAATACGTCTTCTTCTCGAGATCGATGACGGTCAACTCGTCCATCACCGCATAGGCTTTCCTGCGGTCGTGCGAGAGGACGACTGAATAGGCCATGGCCGGGTCACCCTTGAGCAGGATGTCCTGCACGGCGCCGGTGGCCTGATCCACGAGCAGCAATCCCATGGCCTTCGGCGTGTAGTAATTCATGCTGGCCACACCGCCGTTATCGAACGAGTAGTCCCAGAACGGCAGGATGTTCATCTCCTTGTCGAACATGGGCACCGTCTCGACGACTTTGAGCTCGCTTCCCGTCGTGTCGATCTTGTACATGTCCTGGCCGAAGGCGTAGATCATCTTGCCGCCCTTGACACCGACCAGATGCGCCACACCCCACGGCACCTCGACGCTGCGCAGTACCTTGCCCGTGGCGAGATCGAATTGCGCCACCACCGGCGTTCCGACCACGACCTCGCCTTTGTTCGTCGTGCGTGACATCAATGCGCCATAGGCCGTCTTGCCGTCGGCGTCGAGCGCGAAGCCGAACATGAACCGGTCCCAGTCATCACTGCTCAGGTCAACGCTGGCGACGACGCGGTTTTCCGTGAGGTCCACCTTGTGCACCAGATGGCGGTTGGTCGATACGTAGAGGAACTTCCGGTCCGCGGCGAGGGCCACCTCGCGCACGGCGCCCTTGATCGGAATGTCGGCGACGATCGCGTCGGTGTCACCGTCGATCACCTGGATGATCTCGTAACCGAGGTAGTAGAGCCGGTCACGCGCATCGGCGAGTCCCGTCTGAACGACGCACGCGATTGCGGAGAACGTGAGCAGTAGGAGCCGCTTCCAACGCATGGTTTCTTCCTATCCGGGGGTTGAAATTCGTTTCTCGATGGTGTTTCAAGGCGATCTCGACGCGCAGTCTCCGCTCCGAAACACCGGCACCATTCGGGGGTTCAGAAGGGGGCGCGCCCTCTTCCTCGGCGTCCTCCTAGTCGTACTTGAGATTGCGCCAGTCGCGGGCGATGTTCGGGCAGGCGACGTCAAAATCCTTGTGATTGGTGAGCCCGTCGGGCACCTGCGCGGGCCACCAGCAGTCGCCGGCGCATCCGTGGAAGTCGCGCGCCGACGCCTGGCAATTGCCGATCGGGGAAGTAGGCCGCGGATTGGTCTCCCAGCCGGTGTCGAAGATCGTCGTGCAGCCCTGGGGCATCGCCGGTAGCTTGCCGAGCGCTTCGGCCGTCGGTTGCTCACCGTCGGCAAGGCGCTCGATGGCCTTCGCCTTTTCGTTCAATGCCTCGATGATCTTTCTTTTCATCGTCTTCTCCTGTGAGGACAATGTCAGCCGTCGGCCCGCCTTGCGAGGAAGGCAAGCACGGGGTGGTCGGGATCGCGGTTCAGCCCGGCGTACACGCGAATGCCGAGCTCGAGCCAGTGCCGGACGAAGCCGCAAGACCCACCGGGCGCGAGTCCGAGCTCGCTCTCGCGCAAATGGTTGTCGTGGTGGCAGCCTCCCGCGCACAGGCTGCGCGCCCAACAGGCGCGGCAAGCGTCGCGCCGCGGTGCCGCCTGTGCGGCGAGGCAGGCCCGGATCTTGTCGTGATCGATTCCGGTGTCGAGATCGCCCACGCAGAATCGATCGACACCGGCCAGCCGGTGACAGAGGTAGAAGCGGCCTTCGGCGTCGAGCGCGAGGTAGCCAAGCCCGGCGCCGCATGGCGCTTCCTTGACCTGCCCCTGATGCAGTCGTGCGAGCAGATCGAGCAGGTTGGAGAACGGCAGCAGTCGGCCCTGCCCAGCCTCATGCGCGAACTGCTGCGCGAGCTGCGCGAAGCCCGCCAACAGTGACTCCTCCTGCGCCGGTGTAGGCAGAAGCTTCGCGGATACCGGGCTCGCGGGGGCGATGCCAACTTCGAGGAAACCGAGGCTGCGCACGTGGTCGAACACCTCGGGCAGGCGTCCCCATTGGTCGGGGGTCAGCGTCACCCGCGCTGCCGGCGGCCGCGGCAAATGGGCGCGAAGCAACTGCAGTCCGGCCACGATGTCCGCGTAGGTGCCGCCGCCATTCGCACCCGGATACCGGCGATTGGCGTCGTGCAAATCGGGCGGCCCATCGATGCTCACGGAGATCGAGATCGGGTGCTCGCGCAGGAAGTCGAGCACTTCAGGGGTGAAGCGTGTTCCGTTGGTCGTGATGGATACGATGAACTTCTTGCCGCACGCCCGTGCAGCCGCCTCGCCCTCGAGCACGGCCGCGCCGATCGCCGGCAGGTTGAGCAGCGGCTCGCCGCCGAACAGCACGAGGGTGACGGAGTCTCGGTCGCCGGACGATGCGACGAGGAATCGCGCGGCACGCCGGGCGAGTTCGGCAGACATCAGGCGCGCCGCCCCACCGTAGGAACCACCGCCCGCGTAGCAGTAGGCGCACCGCAGGTTGCACGCCTGCGCTGCTTCGAGCACCAGCGTGCCGAGCGGAATCGTCGCAGGATCGATGGAAACTGGCACGCGCCGGCGCAGCCACGCGGATGGCACCAGCACCTGCGCGTCGCGCAAGGCCTCGAGCACCTCGCGGTCGGGCGGCGGCGCCTCGTTCAGATCGATCGTCGCCTGCTCGCGCCACCGGTCGATGACCTCGCGCGTCGACCGGTCGACAGCGAAGAGACTTGCGTGATCGGCACCGAAGAGCAGCGCGCCCCCGCCAGCAGCGCCGGATGCGGCGAAGATCCGATGGTCCGCGAAGGTGTAGCTCGAGTTCATCGCAGCCGCTTGATGAAGTCAGGCATCGTGACCGCCAGCAAGGCCTGCGCCCTGAATGTCTGCGCACCCCGCTTGTACTGGGCGAGGACCTTGAGCAGGCCGCTGTTTTCCGTCGAATACTTGCGCATCGGATTGGGACCGTAGTCGCCCATCGGCAGGTAAGCGCCGTTCGGTTGAATGATGCCGAGCCAGACGAGATCGTCGTCGTCGGGACGGGTCTTTTCCTCGGCAAGGCGGAAGCTCGCTGGTACCGGGCCGAGCGCGACGCCACCCGCTTTGGCTCCGCCGGCTTTCGCGTACGCAATCGCCTCGAACTGGACACCCTCGGCTGGATAGTGCTGGCCTCCCGACAGCCGCGCGCGCCCCATCTGCGGCGTGACCGCGATGTAGTCGATCTGCGGCGCGAGCGTGACGGTTCCGGCGGCGATGCCGTTCACCATGACCTTGGCTGTGCCGAGCTCGGCGGAGCTGCTCATCACCTCGAGCTGCAGCGCGCCGGGGGCCACGCGTTTGACGGACAACACTTTGACCGCCGCGCCGACGAAGGCGATATCAGCGGGCCTCGCGTCGGGCAGGTTCAGTCCTTCCACCGTGAGGGTCGTCTTCTCTCCCTTGAGCAGGAACCCGGGGACGACGCGTGCCACCTTGACCGCGCCGTCATCACGCAACCAGCTCGCACGGGACGTGCGGAAGTCCGGCGCCGGAAGGTGCCATTCACCGCGCAGTTCGTCGCCCGACACGATGAAGGCGCCACTGCTGGCGAAGCCGTTGTTCTTCGTTCGCGTGCGCAGCGCGTAACCGCCATACAGTGTGGCTTCGCCGGCGAACGCCCCGGAAGTCCCATCGGTGTAGGTCAGGCTTCCAGTGAGTCTGTACTCGGCATTGCCGGCGTCGGCGACTCGGGCTTCGCCTCGATACCATCCACGGCCCGGCTCGTACCCGAACACGCCCCAGACTCCATCGAGTTTCGCCGCGGGCGCCGACCACGTCTTTTCATATGGCAGCTTCTTCGCCAGGTGCGAGAGCACCGCATCGGCCTCGACAACCCAGTGCATCTCGCGCATCTGAAGGACGACCGTCGGTACGATAAAGAGATGGAAGTCGCGTAACTTGGCCCAGCTTTCGGAAGTCATCCGGTACGAGAAGATCTTGCCGGCGGTATGACAGCGCACGCACGTCGTGAAGAGCTTTTCTTCGTCCTTGTCGACCGGCACTTCGACCTGCTGCGAGTTGTGCCAAAGGCTCAGGTACGCGACCTTGGCCTGCTCCTGCGGTGTGAGGATCTGCGTTGCGCAGAGTTCCTTCAGCAGTCGGTCCATCTCGCCCTGTTTGATCTCCATGCCATGGAGCCGCCTCATGCGATCGACGATGACGGTCCATTCCTCAGGGGTCGTTCGCATCTCCTCGACCCGCGCGATCCGGCCGTCTGCGTTGGCGGCATGACAAGGCGTGCACTTCTTCCACACCGTTGAATCGCGGTCGAACGCCTGTGTCGGACCGGCGGCGGCCCACGTTGTCAGGCCGACCGCGATGCCTAATGCCGCACGGATCGCAGCGCTGACGAAACGTCGATCAGTCATGGCCATGTCAAGTCTCCGATGCATTGATCGTGTAGAGGGGGTGCGGAACAGCCGATGATCATCTGGCGGCGCCGTGCGCGGCAGTTGCGATGCCCGTGGCCACGGTCCAGCGCCGCTAGCGCGCGGCGTGCGCGGCACCTGGCGAAGATTGCGGGCTCACGAGCGTGCTTCGCTGCCGCATCGATTCCTCCTTGAATTCTGCGTGCGCCTTCGTCAGGGCGCCGCCCGATCGGGCTTTTCTGCGCATTTTCTGCGCCTCGGCGTGCGATCGTTATCCAGAATCGGCAACGCGCAGTCGCACTCTTAATGCAGATCAAGAAATCGCGCACTGCGATTGGCGCGCCTGTGCTTGGCCTCAGTCGGAAGCGCCTTGCGCGCCTCCTCGATATCGGGGAGATCTCCGCGGCAATGACCGCTTGCAGAAGCAAAACGGGCGCCATGGCGGCGCCCGTTGCGTTCGCGAATGCGGGCTCTCTTAACCCAGCGCCTGCGCCACCGCTCGCCTTGCCAGCACCGGGATCAGGTGCGCGCGATACTCGGCGCTGCCGTGCATGTCGCTGCTCAGGCCCGACGCCGAGATGGTTACACCCTCGCAGGCCGCCGGAGCGAAGCTCTTGTTCAACGCATCTTCGAGCGCCCTGGCACGGAACACGCACGCACCCGCGCCCGTAACCGCGACGCGGACGCCACTCGCGGTCTTCGCGACAAACACACCGACGATCGCGAAGCGCGATGCGGGTTGCTTGAACTTGAGATAGGCCGCCTTCTCTGGCGCCGGAAAACTGACCGCGGTGATCAGCTCTGCGGGATTGAGCGCCGTCTCATACAGGCCCTTGAAGAAATAGTCAGCAGCGACCTTGCGCGTATTGGTGTGGATCGTCGCGCCTAGACCTAATACCGCTGCGGGATAGCAGGCGGCCGGATCATTGTTGGCAATCGAGCCGCCGATCGTGCCGCGGTTGCGCACCGCGCGGTCACCGACGCCGCTGGCAAGCAGCGCCAGCGCCGGGATGATGCGCCTCACATCGGCCGACGCGGCAACGGCTGCGTGCGTGGTCATTGCACCGATCGCGATCGCACTGCCTTCGGCCCGAATGCCGGACAGCTCCGCGATGCCCGCCAGATCGATGAATCCTCGCGGCGACGACAGCCCGAGTTTCATCGACGGCAAGGTCGACTGACCGCCGGCGAGCACCTTGTCATCGGCGTGGGCACTCATCAGCTTGACCGCCTCGGCCACCGAGGTCGGGCGGTGGTAGTGCATCTCTTCCATCCGGCTCCCCTACTTGCCCATGGCCGTTGCGCCCTGCGCGATGGCCTGCACGATGTTCTGGTAACCGGTGCAGCGGCAGAAGTTGCCTTCCAGCCCTTCGCGGATCTCGCGCTCGGTGCCATGCGGATGATGGGTGACCAGATCGATCGCGCTCATGACCATACCCGGCGTGCAGAACCCGCACTGCAGTCCGTGGCAGGCCTTGAACGCCGCCTGCATCGGGTGCATCGAGCCGTCCAGGGGCGTAATGCCTTCGATCGTCGTCACCTCGGCGCCCTGCATCTGCGCTGCCAGGACGTTGCAGCTCTTCACGGCGCGCCCATCGACGTGCACCGTACACGCGCCGCACTGGCCCGTGTCGCAACCCACATGCGTGCCGGTCTGGCGCAGCTTCTCGCGAAGGAACGTGACGAGCAACATGTTAGGTTCGACTTCAGCCGAGACGGGCTTGCCGTTGACCCGCAGCGAAAGCGGGACCGCCATCGTGACTCCTTTGCTTGAATTCGTACTATTTTGGGCTACGTTGCGCACCGCCGCACCGCGCCGGCGCGCCGGCATTGGCCACGCATTCAGGCGATGACCGCGCCAACACCAACTGCATTCGGCCATCGTACGCGATCAGCGGTACGGCGACCAAGTGCCGGCGGGTCCGAGCATGGGAGAGCCGCGCTGAGGCGCCAGCGCGGCGGCGGAATTGCCGCGACCGAGCCGCGCCGACGCGCAGGAACTTGCGCCACCATTGCGGCTCAGGAGTGTGGCGCCGTGCAAACCGGCGATCACGATCGTGCCCTCAGCCCGCTGCGCGCCACCCGCGAGGGACGGGTCGATGCGCCGGTAGCCACCGCCGTCCACTGCGTCCTGCGTCAGCGCTGCGCGGCTCCCGCGCATGCCCCACAACCCCACCGAACCGTCCGCGAGCGTCGTGCCGCCCCGGAGCGATCGCTTGCAAGGCAGTGTCACGGCCCTGAGGCTTTCGCGGCCGTCTTCAGAGCGGAACGCGATGCCGCTCGAGGTCAGCGAGGCAGAGGAGCGGGTCGCCGCATTGGCTCGGTGCAGCCGCACGCTTTCGGGCGGCGAGCAGCGGCGCTCGGGCCACGCGGCGCCGCACGCGCGCGTCGCGTCACGGCCCACGCTGGCTTCACGGCGCGCCCTCTTTGGAAATGCCGCGACGCGACGCCGTGATCCATCCCCCGCCGCCGCCGACGCTCAGTGCCGCAGTCAACGAAAGTCGATCCGTCCGCAACGAGGCGGCAAAACTCTGGCCTCCGTCCTTGCTCACCGCACGCAGTCCCTCGAGGCCGACCGCCAGCACTTCGCCGTCACGCCGCGCGAATCCCGTGATTGAGCTCTTGCTGCCCGACTCGACCGGGTTCCATCGCTTGCCGCCATCCGCACTGCGATACAGGGTGCCGCGCTGCCCGCCGACCAGCACGGCGTTGTCGGGCAGCGCGATCCCGCTCCAGAACGAGCCCTTGTAGCCGGTGTTCAGGTAGCTCCAGGTCGCGCCGCGATCTTCGGTGCGCAAGACGAAGCCACGCTCGGCGGCTGCGTACAGGATCCCTTTGGCGTCGGCAAACAGATGCAGCAGATTCAGGTCGGCCTTGGCCGCGCCGGGAGGCGGCGAAATCTTCTGCGCCGACCAGGTGGAGCCGCCATCCGCGGTGGTCAGGATCAGCGACCACAGCCCGACCGCGACGCCGTTCTTCTCGTCGAAGAAGTGAATCGAGAACAGCGGCCGGTCTTCGTTGGCTGCGAGGCGCTGGACGCGCCACGTTTCGCCGCCGTCGTCAGTCGCCATGATGACGCCCCAGTGCCCCGCGGCCCATCCCCGACGCGCATCGACGAAGCTCACCGCGGTCAGCGTCGAGCTGACCGGGACCGACTTCGCCTGTCGCACGGTGGCACCGCTGTCATCGGACAGCAGCACGATGCCCTGTTCACCGACTGCGACGACGCGCGAACCCGCCCATGCGGCGCCGAGCATCATCGCCTGGCCGGCGATCGGCGAGGTCTGGGCCGGCGTCGGCTTCAGGTCCACCGGCGTCGGCGCGTCGGCGGCCATCGTCGCGCTCGGCATCACGACCAGCAGTGCAGCGAACGCAAGCGGCAGCACGAGTTGCATCAAGCCGCTCCTAGTGGCTCAGCAGGCCGGGCGCACGTACCGGCGTGCGGCGCGGAAACAGCCGTTCGAGCCAGACCGCAAACGCCGGCAGCACCGTCATCGCCATCACCATGTTGACCATGAACATGAAGGCGAGCAGCTTGCCCATGTCGGCCTGGAACTTCAGCTCCGAAAATGACCAGGTCGCCACACCGATCGCCAGCGTGATCGCGGTGAAGATCGTCGCGGTGCCGACCTCGAGGATCGAGTATTCGACCGCCTTTACGATGCCCTGGCCCTGCGCCAGATGCAGCTGCAGCCGGTTGTAGATGTAGAAGGCGTAGTCCACACCGATGCCGACCGCCAGCACCATCACCGGCAGCGTGGCGACCGTGAGGCCGATCTGCAGTTCCTTCATGAACCAGTAGCCGATGAAGGTGCCGATCGTCAGCGGTAGACAGCAAACCAGAACCGCGCGCAGGTCGCGATAGACCAAGAAGACAAAGACGACGATCGCCGCATACACGTTCAGCATCATCGGCAGCTCGCTGCGCTCGACCTCGTCATTGATCGCGGCCAGCACGCCGGCGTTGCCGGCCGCCAGGCGGATCTGCACCCCCTCCATCGGCTCCTTGCGGCGAAATTCCTTGATGGCCGCGATGACCCCGTTGATCGTCGTGGCCTTGTGGTCGGTGAGGAAGATGTGCACTGCCGTCATGCTGCAGTCTTTGCGCATCGTGCCCGGCACGCGGCTGATTTCGGTCGACAGCGCCGCGTAATTGCCGGGGTCGATCGGCACGACCGCCATCTTCGGGTTGCCCTCGTTGTAGCCCTCGTTGTACTGGCGCAGTTGCGACGAGTACGACGAGATCGACAGCACGCCTTCGACTGGCTGGATCGCCCAGACGAAGCGATCCTGGTAGGTGCCGATCGCCACGTTGGCGCACGCGTCGGCGGGCGCTTCGAATGCCACCGACAGCCAGTCGAGCCCGGCGTCGTAGTTGCTTGCGATCGCGACCGCATCCCGGTTGAAGCGCGCCTCCGCGCGCAACTCCGGTGCGCCGGGCTGCAGCGTGCCGACGACACGACCGCGGCTCTGCCAGACTGAAACGGCGAGCACGACGCCGGCGATCGCGAGCACGACCAGCGCCTTGTTCGGCTCAGCGACGCGCGCCAGCGTGCGCAGCCATCCGGCACGCTGCTCGCGCCTGAGGATCGCCTGGTCGGCGTACGCCTTGTCGACCTTCAAGTACGACACCGCCAGCGGGAGCATCACCGGGTTGCTGACGACCTTGTAGGCGACGCCGATGGCCGCCGTGATCGCCAGTTCGCGCACCATCGGAATCGGAATCAGGGTCAACGTGATGAACGACACGAACGCGGTCACCAGCGCCAACGCGCCGGGAATCAGCAGGCCGGTGAAGCTGGCGCGCGCCGCCTCCTCGCAGGTCTTGCCGTGGGAGATCTCGCGCACGATGAAGTTGATCTGCTGCACCCCATGCGAGACGCCGATCGAGAACACCAGGAACGGCACCAGCACCGCCAGCGGATCGAGTCCATAGCCCAGCAGCCGCAGCGTGCCGAACTGCCAGATCAACGACGCCAGGGAACAGGCGATCGCCAGCAGCGTGAAGGGCACGGAGTGGCAGTACCAATAAACCGCCAGCCCGGTGAGCAGGAGCGCGATCAGGCAGAACTCGAGCACCGCGGACGCACCGTCGGCGATGTCGCCGATCTGCTTGGCAAAGCCGATGATCTGGATCTCGAAATCCTGGTCCTCGAATTTCGCGCGGATCGCATCTTCCAGCACGTGGTTGTAGGCGACGTAGTCGATGTGCACGCCGTTCTGGTCGTACTCGTTCAACTCGGCCGTCACCATCGCGCTCGATTGATCGCGTGACACCAGCGCGCCGACGAAGCCGCCCTGGCTGGTCGAGCGTTCGATGGTCGCGATCGCCTCGTCGTCGAGCCGCTCGGGCGTGACCGTGCCCGCGATGATCGGATCGGCGCGAAAACCTTCCTCCGTGATCTCGTTGACGAACGAGTTCGGCGTCCACAACGACTGCACGCTGCCGCGCGAGACGTTGGGCAGGAACATCACCGCCTGCGTGACCTCGAATAACCGCGTCAGCCCCTTCTGGGTCCATATCTTTCCGCTGCGGGCGCGCACCACGAAGGTCAGCCGGTTCGCACCGAGCAGATCGTCGCGGTACTTGTTGAAGGTGGCGACATATTCGTGACCCACCGGCATCTGCTTCTCGAAGCCGGCCTCCATGCGCAACTGCGCGGCAAACCAGCCCATCACCACGGTCAGCGCGGCGAGCACGACAAGGATCGCCGCGCGCTGGCGGAAGAGCACCGCCTCCAGTCGCAGCAGCAGGCGCAGCAGCAGCGGCACGTGCGCCGAGTCGGGCGCTCGACTCATGGCGTCAGCAGCGAAACGTGTCCTGCGAGGACGGTCGCCCCGACCGCCGGGGTCGCTTGCCGCCCATGGGCGTCGGCGACGTTAGAAGTTGCGTGAAAGAACCGCGCCAAAGAAGTCGCGATCCCGAAGTGGCTGATCGAACACGGACGAGCCGCCCCAGAACTTGGCGTAGTTCAACGCGAATTGCCACTTGGTCGGATTCTGCAAGAAGCTCAGGACGAAATTGGCCGACTTCGCACCTTGCATGAAGAGCGCCGACGCGTTGGGGGTTCGTCCCGAGACCGCCTGGAAGTAGTACACCTCGGGGACCAACTGCCAACCGGGGATGACCGTGCCGTCGTAGACCCAGCTGAAGTCGAAGTTAAATCCCCACGAATTCTTCGTGCCCGTGGGTACCGGTGTCCCGTTCGGGTCGGTTTCCTGTCCCCAGCCCCATCCGCCGGCGCTGACAGGGTCGCCGCCGTAGGTCTGCTTCAGACCGGGGTAACCGATCGCCACGGCCTCAAACAGCAGCGTCGCGGTGTCGGCCCCGAGCGCCTTGAGCATGCCGCCACCCACATCGGGGGTCAGGCTCAGAAGCGCGGTCCCGTGCCACTGCCAGCGCTTCTCGTCCACCCAGCAGTTGCCGTTTTGCGAGGAGCATCCGCTCGCATTCACGTTCAAGGCGACGGCGTCCCTCGGTCGATAGGACAACTCCGTGCCAATCGCCCAATCGCCGACCGGCAGGTTCGCGCTCACGCCATACAGCCGGCGGTCCTGAGCATAGGTCCAACCGACCGCGCCGGTGTTGTTGATGTTGGTGCTGAACTGCGGCGTCTTGTCGTGGTAATTCATGGCGTAGAAGCCCAGGTTCAGGCGCGTCGACTGCGGCTGGTAACGCAAGGCCGCGCCCCATTGGCCCGACTCGCGCGGGAACACCTCCGCCAGGCCGTAGGCGGCGTGACCTTTGCCCAGACCGTTGACGATGGACCAGTAGCCGCCGGTCGGGGAGAAGTAGCTCGCGTTCCAATCCGTCTGGACATAGGCTTCGGCGTTCAGGCCGTTTCCAAGCCCGGTGGCCGCGCTGATGATGGGCGCGGCGAGGAACACCTCTTTGAGCTGAACCCCCGGCTGCGACAGGCGCATGATGTCGATCGCGTTCGTGCTGTTGATGCCGCCCGGAAGAAACAGGCTCTCGCCCCAGCTGATGACCTGGTTGCCCACCCGCACCCGGGCCTGCTCATCACCCACCTGGAAGCTCTTGGACACCCAAAGATCCAGCAGCCGCGCCTTGAAACTCAGATCGGCGCGCGCATCGTCTGCCAGGCCCCCGTTCGTCGTTGATGGCGGGGTCGTCGCGCTGATGATTCCGGTCGTGCGCGTGGCCGCGAAGTCCTTGACCCAATTGACGCGTGCCAGCATCGTGACGTCGCTCGGCGCCTTCACGAGCAGTTCGTGACTGCCCTTGAGGTAGGCGGTGAAGAGGTCCCCCTTGGCATGATTCAGGTCTCCCTGATCTCCCAGCCCCGCCGTTGGGGCGAGGCAGCCGGCCGGCGCACCGTCGCCCGTGGCGCCCTGAATCACGAGGTCGCAAATGGGCGCTTTTGTGCGCACCCCCAGACCGGCCGAGATCGTCGAGTCAAAGTTGCCGCGCACGCTGTCGGTTTCAAACGTAAACGCCTGCGCACTGCCAAAGCCAGCCGCGATCGCAGCCAGCATCACGGGGTGGAGCACAGATCGAGCTTGTCTCACGTCTTCCTCCCTGGTGGATTTCTCCGGCCGAGTGCCGATAGGTTATCGCTCGCTGACCGCGCGCAGATTGTCTGAGGTGTAGAAGCCCGGCTTGTAGCGCGGCCCGTTCGCTTCCGTCACGTATTGCACGTCCTTGCCGGTGGCGGCCGCGTGCATGTCGAACACGTAGCGGCCTTCGGTCAGGTTGTGCTGGACGAAAGCCGAAACGTCGCAGGTCCCGGTCTCGTACAGCGGAATCAGAAAGCCTTCCCGCACTTTGGCGATCTTGCCCTGTGCGTCGTAGTCGTCGGCGACCACCAGGTTCCAGCTGTCCTCGTCGAGGTAGAAGGTGCGCTTGGGCGCGGTGTGGCGCATGCCCTGCTTGACCTGGGCCTCCACCACCCAGACGCGATGCAGTTCATAGCGGCGCTGGCTCGGGTCGATGAAGTCGGGCTTGGTGATGTCTTCGACCTTGGCACTGAAGTTGTAGGCGCCGAAGACGTTGTACGGAACGTAGAGTTCCTTCTTGCCGGCGAGCTTCCAGTCGAAGCGGTCGAGCGTGCCGTTGAACACGAACGGCTCGTCCAGTGTGTACTGGTTCTCCATACCAATTTGCGGCGCGTCGTACGAATACGTCGGCATGCGCCGCACGCGCCGCTGCCCGGGGAAGTAGTAAAAGGTCTCGCTTCCCGGCTGGTCGAGGAAGTAGGCGATCGAAAGCGCCTGGCCCGCCAGTGCGGTGGGCGAGCTGTACGCAAAGTACGCGTAGTACTCGATCTGCGGCAGCTTGGACAGCGGCGTGGCGCCCTTCGCGCCCCAAGGATAATAGGCAGTGAATTCCTGGCCCGCGCGGATCCACTCGCTGCCGCCCTTGCGCGGCGAGACGGTCGTCACGGTGTTCTTGTAGTCCATGCCGACACCGCGATACCGCAGCTTGCTGTTCCACATCGCTTCGATACCGCTCTCCGGCATCGGAAACGGAAAGCCGGGGACGATCGCTTCTTTCAGGCTCCAGCCATCGGTGCCCAGCTTGGCCGTGCCGACGTTCTTCTTCGTGTTCTCCGCCACGAAGTCCGGTACACCACAGGTGCGTCTCGTGGGGTACACGTCCATCCGGTAGCCCTTGATCTGCTTGAGCATCGCGAGTTGGCCGGGAGACAGCTTGTCCGCGTACTTGTCGGCGTTGGACGCGTCGATCGTCAACAGCGGCTTGTCACCTTGAAATTTGAAAGATTCGCTGCGCAGCTTGCCGAATGTCCAGCCCGTGTGCTGCACCTGGTTGCCGGGCCACGCCGGAATGGTGCCGTCCTGGTTGGCGCCCTTCTCGGCACCCGCAGGGGTCAAATCGGTGCCGAGCTTTGCTGCGTCGGCTGCGAGCGCGCCGGACACACCGCCGAACGCCAGCGCGACGCTCAACGACACACAAGCCGAAACGTGAGTAGAACGAACGTTCACGATGGTCTCCTTTGATCAGTAGCAAGAAAGAGCACAGCGCCCAAGAGGTGGCCGTCTGTTCAAGAGGCAAAGTCACTGCCGAATTCGGATTTCAGTGGTGCGTCCAGCGGGCTGCGGTTTCTTGGATTGGCTTCAGCATCGGCTCGATCTTGCCGGCCGCCGGGTACTCGTCGATTTCGCTGCCGACGACGATGACCCGGGGCCGCGGGGAGTTCCCGTGAAGACCCGATGTCGGCCCGCGCACCGGGCGAGCTCGTGTCCTTCTGCCCCGCGCCGGGCCGCTGACCGTGCGGCAGCGCGCAAGCTTCGCCCGGCCGATCGAGGATCGTCAGGCGGGCAGGCACGTTGGGCGCCGGCGACGTCGCGCGTTTCGGCCTCATCTTCGTGCAAGCGGTGATCGCGCTCTTCAGCAGCCGTTCGTGGTCAGCACGGTTGGGTGCCGAAAGAACGGCACGCAGCATCTGCATCACCTTTGGCTGCATCTTCACTCGCGGCACGTGCGCCTGCGCGTCGTGTTGCCGACGATATTCGCAGCGCCGCCATCGACGCTGCCATTGCAGGAGCACATCGCACTCGTCAAATGCGGCCGGCGCACCACACCGCCTGGCCGTGTCGAGCGATTGAAGCTGATCTTCATGCTCCCTCCCGAACTCTGGCAAACGCGCACCGGGGCGTTACCGCCCAGGGTTCATCGCGGGCGCCTGGTCAGAGCATGCCTCGCGCGTCCCACGCGCGACGGTAGCCGCGAACGAACGGCGATTGTTATCCTGAACTGGCAAACAGGCATTTGATCTTGCCTAAATGAACGCGTGGAAAGGCGCAGGTGCGCGGCGCCTGTCTTGGCCGCGCATGCATATGTTGCGTCGCAAACCATGTCCCGACGCTGGCCCACTCTCGTGAGTGATTGCGGAGGCACTGATCGATGACGCACAATCTTGCGTCCGCTGCGCTTCGACCCAATGGCATCATGAACGGACCGGCCACGCTGAAGATGGCATGACCGTCAACGTTGATTCAGGAATTCCCGCTGCGGGCACCGCTCCTGCGATGCCCGATATCGAGTTCGTCTGCGCCGAAAGCCATGATGCGGATGAAGCGGCGCAGCGCCTGCAAAGCTGGGATCAGGTCTACCAACAACTCACGCCTGGCCGCTTTCACGGTGTGACGACCGACCTCTGGCTGGGATCAATGCAGGTTTTCCGCGAGCGCAGCAATCGACGCATCTACCAGGCCGGGCGTGCCTGGCCCGGCTCGGTCACCTTCGGCATCCCGCTCGCCATGGACGGCGTCGCCCGATTCTGTGGACAGCCGATGGACCTGGATTCGGTGCTGATTCTCGGCGCCTGCGGTGAACTGGATTTTCTGACCTCGAGCGTACTCGACATCGTCGGTATCTCGATGCCGCACGAACAGTTACGAAGTCTCGAGCAGCGCGTGTCGGCGCCCGATCTGGCCGCGGCATTGTCGTCGACCGGACTCGTCAAGCTTGATCCATCGTGCGCTGCGCGACTGCGCGCCCTCGCACGATCGCTGTTCGAGGCGATCGAGACTGACCCCAAACGACTGACGTTGCGCAGCGTGCGCGAGCAGATCCGCGATGACCTGGTCAGCGGCCTCGCCGGGGCATTTCTTGACGCGTTCGTCCACCCTTTGGCGGCGGATCGGCACTTCAATCAGCGCACGATCGTCGAGCAGGCCAGAGAATGTGTTCTTGCGCATCCGGACGCCCCAGTCACCATCGAACAACTGTGCGCCGTCATCGGGGTCTCGCGCCGAAGCCTGCAATATGCGTTCGAGCATGTGCTGGGTAGCGCGCCTTTGCAGTACCTACGCGCGGCGCGGCTACACGGCGTGCGCCGCGAATTGAAATCGACGCCGCGCAGCGCCGCGTCGATCCAGGACATCGCGGCGCGCTGGGGCTTCTGGCATCTCGGCCACTTCACGGCCAACTATCGGCAATTGTTCGGTTGCCGTCCCTCGGAAACGCCCCGCCCGGCCTGAGGCTTCAAGGTTGCATCGCGCAGCGCCGGGTTTGCGCGAGAATGCGCGACGACTTTCGCTTCACGCGCCTCTAGAATGCTCTTGATGCGCCTTGGAGCACGAGATGGATTCGGTCGACACGCAGGTTCTGAAGAAAACCGAGGATTGGCGACACGAGGGTCACCGCGTCGTCATGGGCACGATCGTACGCACCTGGGGCTCGGCGCCGCGGCCGGTCGGGGCGCTGGTGGCGATTCGCGGCGACGGGCTCGTGGTCGGATCAGTCTCGGGCGGTTGCATCGAGGACGATCTGGTCGACAAGGTGCGCGGCCGAGCGCTGGCCGCGGAGCGCCCACAGCGCGTGACTTACGGGGTCACCGCCGAAGAAGCCTTCCAGTTCGGCCTGCCGTGCGGGGGGACGATCGAGCTGATCCTCGAGCCGATCAGTGCCGAGTCAAAGATCGGCGAGTTGCTCGCGCGGGTCGCGGACGGCCGACAGACACTGCGCACGCTCGACATGAAGACCGGCCGCGTGACGCTCGAAGACAGTCGCGGCAGCGATGTGCTCGCGTGCGACGACGAGCGTCTGGTCACCGTGCACGGTCCCAGGCTGCGACTGCTCGTCATCGGCGCCGGGCAATTGACGCACTACGTCGCGCAGATGGCGCTCGCGCTCGACTACCAGGTCACCATCTGTGATCCGCGCGAGGAGTACGCCGATGGCTGGCTGGTCCACGGTACCGACCTCGTGCGCACCATGCCCGACGACACCGTGCTGGCATTCAAGCCCGACCGCAACACCGCGATCATCGCGCTCACGCACGACCCCAAGCTCGACGACCTGGCACTGATGGAAGCGCTGAAATCCGACGCGTTTTACGTCGGCGCGATCGGCTCGCAGAAGAACCAGGCCAAGCGCAAGGAGCGGCTGCTCGAATTCGGCGTGACCGCTGCCGAGCTCGGACGCCTGCACGGTCCGGTCGGCCTGAAGAACGGCGCGCGCACGCCGCCCGAGATTGCGGTGTCGATCCTGGCCGAACTCACGGCGACCAAGTACGGCTACCGGATACCCGCGCCGGTGGCGGTCGCACCGGCAACGACGCCGGTGGCGGGCTGCGCTGCCTGATCGCCGTCCCTGAGATCTCTGAAATTTCGCTGGCGCCGTCGCCGGACGGTCATGCGCCTCGTTGGCGGCCCCGCCGCGGCGCGCACGTCGCCCGCGACGCCGAGCAGGCGCGCGCCTGCTGGATCTGGCAGTCGTGTGAGCGGTTCAGGGCGAGCGCGACCGATCCGTCGCGTCGACGGACTCCACGGGGGCCGGGGCATTCGAACCCCGTTGAGGTAGAAATTCACTGTGGCCCCGACGATCGTCTTGGCGCTGTGGCAGGAGGATGGCCGCGTAATAGATCACTTCACGGTCATGATTGCGGACCCGAACGGTGTCGAAAACGTCCGCGCCGCGGGCTTCGTCTCGCACGCCGGCGGGCAGACCCGACAGGCTGGCCGCGGACGGTGCCTGGTTCAGGAGGATGAGGGCGCCGCGTTCGCGGCAGCCATGGTGATCCATCCAGCGCCGCAGCGATTCGTTGTGGTCGAGTATCGGCACCTGTCCGCGCATGCCCGTGACCAGTACGCCTCCCGTCACCACATCGGCGGCAATCGCACAGGGTGGCGCCTGCGCGTAGCGATTCCAGACGGCGTTCGTGCGCACCGCCAGGTCCTTCGGCGGCAGCTGCGCCTGAACGAGGTGCTTCAGTGGGTTGGGCAACTTGCCTCCACCCCACGCGACGGCCCCGGCCAACAACAGCTCCACCACGACGGCAGTGACAAACACCCCGCGCAGGAATTGCAGCGGTGGTTCGAATCGCCACTTCTCGCGCGTTACCAGCCAAAGGGAAAAGAGGATGAAAAAGGTCGTTCCCCAACCCGTCAGCAGGCGCGCACCCGCGGTCATGGAAAACAGCACCGTCAGCACCAGGGGTCCGAATCCGACCAGCCACAGCAACTGCTGCGTGTCGGAAGTCGGCGCCGGGGCGCGGCGCAGGACCATGCCCTGTTGGCGTGCCCAGCAAAGAACGATCGCGAGCGCGATCACCGCGGGTGTCAGGCGCCCGATCTGCGCCCAGAGGAAGTTCCAGATCGTCTCGAACCGTCCGCCCAGCCCGAGCGATCCGACCGACACCATCTCCGCGGCGTACTGCAGGGCCTGCCCATCGTTGCGCAGCACGTCGAAGGCGTGCGGCGCGATCGCCAGCGCGAAGACAGCCGTCGCCACCGCGACGCCCTGCAGGACCTCACGCCGCCGAAGGTGGCCTGCCGCCAGGAGATAGAGTCCACAGCAGCCCAGCTGCAGCAGCGCGCTGTATTTCGTCAGCAGGTTCAGGGCAGCCACCGCACCCAGTGCGGCCCACCACGTCCAGCGGCGGCGCCTCAGCGCGAAATGGAGCAGCGCAACCGTGGCCGCCGCCAGCGGCAGTTGCACGGTGTTGTGGTTGAAGCTGGTCGTCAGGTATCCGTGGTAGATGATCAGCGTCGAGAGCATCGTCGCCAGGACCGCCCGCGCCGGGCTGACGAACTCCTTCGCCAACCGGTAGACAATGGCCAGCGCCACCGTGCCGCAGGCGGCGCCGAGAAGATACGTCAGGCCAACCGAAGGCCCCAACAATTCAATGAACCCATACAGGAGCCAGGTCGGCACCGGCGGATGCTTGGAGTAGCTCCAGGCGAGTTGCTGCGACCAGACGAGCTGCTCGCCGTTGTCGGCTGGGATCGTCCAGGCGAACAACGCGGGGACGAGCCACCACAAGAAGAAGTGAAAGACGAGCAGCCACGCGAGCAGCGCTGACCCGGAGCGCGCCGGTTTGACCGTTCCGGGCAGAGCACTTGTGACAGCTGTCATGAAAACCCGCGCAACTTTCCCGGCCGACACGCCCCGCGCATAACTGCGCGCCGCCGGGTCTCGGGGCGGGAAAGGCAGAAGAGTAAGTTTGCCGGGATCGGCGAGATCGGGCAAGCCGCGGGCGCGGGCGCGAAAACGGGTGGCCGGCCCGGCTTATCCGAGCTCGTCATCCCTGCAGACCGCATCGGCAAACCGCCGGAACGCCCGAGAGCGCCGAAACGCGACCGTAGGGCAGTTCCATCATTGATCCGCCGCCGTGGGCCGTCCGACGACCGCCCGCGTCAACGCGGTCGGGATCCCGACCCCGGGAAGTTGACCCGCAGCGCAGCCGTCGGGGCGGAGGAACCGAGACATTCCGGCGGCGCAGCCGTCCCGAATATCAGGTGTTCTGCACCTTGATCACCGGCATTTTCAGGGACATGTCCTTCGCCTGCTGCGCAATCCGTACCGCGACTTTGCGCGCAATCGCCTTGTAGGCGTTGGCAATTTCGCCGTCCGGCTCGGCCACGACGGTGGGCCGACCGGAATCGGCCTGCTCGCGGATGCGGATGTCGAGCGGCAGCGAGCCGAGCACCTCGACGCCGTACTCCGCCCCCATGCGCGCCGCGCCGCCTTCGCCGAAGATGTGCTCGGCGTGCCCGCACTTGCTGCACACATGAATGGCCATGTTCTCGACGATGCCGAGAATCGGCACGCCGACCTTCTCGAACATCTTCAGACCCTTGCGCGCATCCATCAGCGCGATGTCCTGCGGCGTGGTGACGATCACCGCGCCGGTCACCGGCACCTGCTGCGACAGCGTGAGCTGGATGTCGCCGGTGCCGGGCGGCATGTCGACGACCAGATAGTCGACATCTCTCCAGTTGGTCTGCATCAGCAACTGCTGCAGCGCCTGCGTGACCATCGGCCCGCGCCACACCATCGGCTGGTCGGGATCGATGAGAAAGCCGATCGAACTCGCCTGGATGCCATGGCCTTCCATCGGCTCCATCGATTTGCCATCGGTCGTCTCTGGCTGTCCCGAAATGCCGAGCATGGTCGGCTGGCTCGGCCCGTAGATGTCGGCGTCGAGCATGCCGACCCGCGCGCCCTCGGCCGCGAGTGCGAGCGCGAGGTTGGCGGCGACCGTGCTCTTGCCGACGCCGCCTTTGCCCGAGGCGACGGCGATGACGTTCTTCACGTTCGGCATCACCTTCAACCCGCGCTGCACCGCGTGCGCGACGATCTTCATCGTCACGTTGGCGCTGACGTTGTCCGCGCCCGCCGCCTTCAGCGCATCAATCACGCGCGTGCGCATCGGTTCGATCTGGCTCGCGGCGGGATAACCGAGTTCCACGTCGACGCTGACGTTGTTGCCATCGATACGGATGTTGCGCGCCGATCTGGTGGCGACGAGATCCTTGCCGGTGTTGGCATCGACGATGGATTTCAGGGCTTCGCTGACGCGTTCGACAGTGAGACTCATGGGTTGATCCGATGCAAACTGGACACCGTTCGGGCTGAGCTTGTCGCCGCCTCGCCTTGCCCTTCGACCCTGCGACAAGCTCAGGGCTCAGGGTGAACGGACCGAGAATGACGCCAGCGCTTGCTTGGAAAAACCGGCAGTCTATCGGACACAAGCACGCGTTTTGCCCTTGCTAGACTTGCGGGCATTCGGAGCGACATCGAATGCCCCTGCCCTGCCCCCTCGATCGCACGCCGGTGCCGCGGCGAATGTGCCGGCTGTCAGCCTGACCGCCCGGCGCGCCCGCCCGGCGCGCGCCCCCACGCACAGCCACGGATCGAGTCATGAAACCACGCCAGATCTTCGTCACCACCGCGCTGCCCTACGCCAACGGCAAGCCGCACATCGGCCACATCATGGAGTACGTCCAGGCCGACATCTGGGTGCGCTACCAGCGGCTGCGCGGCCACGCGGTGCAATTCGTCTGCGCCGAGGACGCGCACGGCGCGCCGATCATGATCGCGGCGGAAAAAGCGGGCAAGACCCCCCAGCAGTTCATCGCCGAGATGAGGGCGGCGCGCCAGCAGTATCTGGACGGCTTTCACGTCGGCTTCGATCACTGGCACACGACCGACTCGAAGGAAAACGTCGAGCTCTCGCAGTCGATCTATCGCGCGCTGCGCGCCAACGAACTGATCGACATCCGCACCATCGAGCAGTTCTACGACCCCGTGAAGGGCATGTTCCTGCCCGACCGCTACATCAAGGGCACGTGTCCCAAGTGCGGTGCCAAGGACCAGAACGGCGACAACTGCGAGGTGTGCGGCTCGACCTATGCGCCGACGGACCTCAAGGATCCCTACTCGGTGTTGACCGGTGCGCGCCCTGAACTGCGCGCCTCCGAACACTATTTCTTCCGCCTGTCGGATGCGCGCTGCGTCGAGTTCCTGCGCGACTGGACCGCCGGCAAGAACCGGCGCGGCGAACCGCACCTGCAGCCCGAGGTGTACGCGAAGACACAGGAGTGGATCGGGGAAGGCGGCAAGGGGCTCGCCGACTGGGACATCTCGCGCGATGCGCCCTATTTCGGCATCCCGATCCCCGACACCCCCGACAAGTTCTTCTACGTGTGGCTCGACGCGCCGATCGGTTACCTGGCGTCGCTGAAGGCGTACTTCGACAGCGGCAAGGCGAAGGCGCGCGGCGAGACGCGCAGCTTCGACGATTTCATCGCGGCCGCGGACCTCGAGCAGGTGCATTTCATCGGCAAGGACATCGTGTACTTCCACACGCTGTTCTGGCCGGCGATGCTGAAGTTCTCGGGCCGCAGGGTGCCGGACAGCATCTACGTGCACGGTTTCATCACCGCCAGCGGCGAGAAGATGAGCAAGAGCCGCGGCACCGGCATCGATCCGCTGCGCTACCTCGAGGTCGGCATGAACGCCGAGTGGTTCCGCTACTACGTGGCGGCGAAACTGAACGCGCGCGTCGAGGACATCGAATTCAATCCGGACGATTTCCTGGCGCGCGTCAACAGCGACCTGATCGGCAAATACGTCAACATCGCCAGCCGCGCGGCGGGCTTCCTCGTCAAGCATTTCGACGGCCGTCTCGCCGCCACGGACGATCCCTCCGGCGCGCCGGCGGGTGCCACCGCCGTCGCCCTGGCGTCGAAGGACGAAATCGCCGAGTATCTCGACGGCCGCGATTTCGGCAAGGCGATGCGCGAGGCGATGCGCATCGCCGACTTCGCCAACGAGCACTTCGACAAGCACAAACCCTGGGAACTGGCGCGCGATCCAGCACAGCATGCGCTTCTGCAGCAGGTGTGCAGCGATGTGATCAATGCGTTTCGCGCGCTGACTATCTATATGGCACCGGTGCTGCCCGTCACCGCCGCGCGCGTGGCACGCGAACTCTTCGGCATGACACGCGAATTCACGTGGTCTGATCTTTCGCATGCCGCCCAGCGCGTGCTGCCGTACAAACACCTGATGGCACGCGTCGATGTGAAGCAGATCGACGCGCTCCTCGAGGCACCTGCACTCGCGGCGGAACCGGTCTCATTGCCCGGCGGGGCGGCGATTGCCGCGCCAATCACGATCGATGATTTCGCGAAAGTCGACCTGCGCATCGCAAAGATCGTCGACGCACAGCCCGTCGAAGGCTCGGACAAGCTGCTGCGTCTGACGCTCGATGCCGGCGAGGGCCGGCTGCGCAATGTCTTTTCCGGCATCAAGTCGGCGTACAAACCGGAAGATCTGGTCGGCAAGCTCACGGTGCTGGTCGCCAACCTCGCCCCGCGCAAGATGAAGTTCGGCGTGAGCGAGGGCATGGTGCTTGCGGCGAGCCACGCCGACGAGAAAGCGCAACCGGGGCTTTACCTGCTCGATCCGCATCCCGGTGCGCAGCCGGGGTTGCGCGTGCGGTAGCCGGATCCAGAGCGCCGGCCCGGGCAGCGCGCAGTTGCGCGCGTTGTCGGCGCGGAGGCGGCGCCTCAGGTGATCGCGCAGCGATCCAGTCTAGGGATCGCGGTGCCGCGGCAGCGCGGCGCCCGGCGGCACCACCGCGAACATCGACGCCTTGATCGAGGTGACGGACGGCGACCGTGCCATCGTCCGCGGCTGCGGTGTCGGCGCCGGCGGCAGTCAATCGCCGCACCCCGTCAGGCAGGAACGCGTCCAGCCGGTCTTGAAGAACGGCGTGAAACCGACATCGTTGCCCACGGTCGCCACCGTGCTGCGGCCGCCTTCGTGCGGCGCCAGCGCGGCCTCGCGGATCGTCTGCCTGCTCCCGCGCCGCGGAATGCTCGCGATGCAACGCCGGTTGCCTCGGTCTGGCACTCTGCGCCACCCGCTACGCGAGACCGGCAAACGGCAGAACCCGGGCCGTCGGGCACCATCGCCATCGGCAAACCGCGCGCTGGTGCCGCCGGCCGTCGATTTGCTTTTGATGCACATCCGATTAGCATGCAGCCTCTGCACTTCCCCGGATTCCGGCCCAGGTGGAAAAGAAGACCGCCCGCCTCACCTTGCTGATTGACCCGCGCAAGAAGGCCCTGTTCGAGGAGATCTGCGCGGCGCAGGACCTGACGCCGTCACAGGTGGTGCGCCAGCTGATTCGCGAGTACATCATCGAGCACGCTGGCAGCCGCGCGCTCCCCGGCTGGCTGCTGGCGGCCTCCAGGAAGAAGCGGCGGCGCTGAATGACGGCCATCCTCGTGACTGAGCTGCTCCCGATCGACTGGATTCTCATGGCCGTCGCCGCATGGCTCGCCATCGCCGCGGCGGGAGTCGTGCGCCCCGCGAGCTTCTTCATCGTCGCGCGCGTGCTGTTCCCGCTCGGCGCGGCCATTGGCCTGCTGGTTGCGGCAGCGGCAGTCGCGGCGCTTTCTTCCGCACCGCAGGTCGCGGTCCTGCCGCTCGGACTCCCCGGTCTGCCGTTTCATCTCCGGCTCGACCCGCTGTCCGCGTTCTTCCTATTCCTGCTCGGCGCCGTGGCGGCGGGCGTATCCGTGTTCGCGTCGGGGTACTTCCGCCAGGGCGAAGGCACGCCTCCGGGTCTGCTGTGCCTGCTGTATCACGTCTTCCTGGCCGCCATGGCGATGGTGCTGCTGGCCGACGATGCGTATGTGTTCATGGTGATGTGGGAACTGATGGCGCTGTCATCGTTTTTCCTCGTCACCGCCAATCACGTGATCCCCGAGATCCGGCGCGCCGGCTACCTGTATCTGCTGATCGCGCACATCGGCGCGCTCGCGATTCTGCTCACCTTCGGCGTGCTCCAGGCAAACACCGGCGACTACACCTTTGCCAACATGCGGGCGCAGCAGCTGTCGCCGTTCTGGGCATCCATTGCCTTCCTGCTTGCGCTGTTCGGCTTCGGCGCGAAGGCGGGCCTGCTGCCGCTGCATATCTGGCTGCCGGAGGCGCACCCGGCCGCGCCCTCTCCCGTCTCAGCGCTGATGAGCGGCGTGATGCTCAAGACGGCGATCTACGGACTGCTGCGCGTGAGCTTCGACATCCTGCACACGCAGATCTGGTGGTGGGGCGTGCTGGCGCTGGTGCTGGGTCTTGTCACGGCGCTGTTCGGCGTCGTGTTCAGCGCGATTCAGACCGACATGAAACGGCTGCTCGCCTATTCGTCGATCGAAAACATCGGGCTGCTCACCGTTGGCATCGGGCTGGGGCTGCTGTTTGCCGGGTATCGCATGTACGCGATGGCGGCGCTGGCGCTGACCGCCGTCCTGTATCACGCGCTGAATCACGCTTTCTTCAAGAGCCTGCTGTTCCTCGGCACCGGCGCCGTGTTGCACGCGACCCGGGAACGCAACCTCGGCAAGCTCGGCGGTCTGCTGCGCTTCATGCCCTGGGTCGGCTGGCTCGCGCTCGTCGGCGCGCTGGCCGCGGCGGGTCTGCCGCCGTTGAACGGCTTTGTGTCGGAATGGCTGCTGCTGCAAAGCTTCCTGTTCACGCTTGGCCTGCCGGGCACCTTCGTGAACAACCTCGTGCCGGTGGCCGCGGCGGGAGTCGCATTGGTCGCCGCACTGGGCGGCTACGTGATGGTGAAGTTCTTCGGCGTGATCTTCCTCGGGCAGCCGCGCGAGCCGGCGCTGTCGCAGGCGCATGACGCCGCGGGGTCGGAACGGGTCGGTCTCGTCTGGCTGGCGCTGGCGTGCGTGCTGCTCGGATTGTTTCCGGTGCCGGTGATCGCGTTGATCGATCCGGTCACGCACGTGCTGGTCGGCGAAGGCATCGGCAGGAACGTCGCGACGTACGGGTGGGTGTTCCTGGCGCCGGTCGATCCCGGTCGCGCGAGCTACAGCCCCTTGCTGTTCTTGATCCTCATGGCCGCCAGTTCCGCGTTGGCCTTCGTGCTGGTGCGCAAGCTGTACCACGGACGACTGCGCCGCGCCGCACCGTGGGACTGCGGTTTCCCACTGCTCAACGCGCGCATGCAGGACACGGCCGAGGGCTTCGGTCAGCCGATCAGGCAGGTGTTCGAGCCCTTTTTCCGCATCGAGCGGCATCTGCCGACACCCTTCGATCGCGAGCCTTCGTACCGGCTCGTGGCCACCGACCATTTCTGGCACTGGCTGTATCTGCCGGTGGCGCGCATCGTCGAGCTGGCGTCGCGCACGGTCGGGCTGCTGCAGCAGGGCCGCATTGCCACTTACCTGATGTACAGCTTCATCACGCTGCTCGTGATGCTGGTGCTGGTCTTCCGATGACCGTCATCTACAGCGTCACCGCGCAGCTGCTGGCGATCCTCATCGCCGTGCTCGGCGCGCCGTTGTTCTCGGGCTGGGTCAATCAATGCCGCGCCTGGCTGCAGAACAGGAGTGCGCCGCCGCTGCTGCTGCCGTACCGGACGCTGCACAAGCTGTTCCACAAGGAATCAGTTGTCGCTGAGCACGCCAGTCCGCTCTTCCGAATCGCGCCGTACATCGTCTTCGGCGCGATGGTGCTCGCGTGCGGGATCATTCCAAGCCTTTCGACCGACCTGCCACTGGCAGCGGCGGCGGACGCCATTGCACTGGTGGGGCTGTTTGCGCTGGCGCGCGTGTTCATTTCGCTGGCGGCGATGGACATCGGAACCGCGTTCGGCACGCTTGGCGCACGTCGCGAAATGCTGGTCGGGTTCCTGGCCGAACCGGCGCTGCTGATGGTTCTGTTCACCGCTTCGTTCCTGACCGAATCGACCTCGCTGGCGAGCATTGTCGAGACGATCAGCCGCCGGGAACTGGCGATCTATCCGAGCCTTGCCGTGGCCGGGGTGGCCTTCGCGATTGTGGCCCTGGCGGAAAACGCGCGCGTTCCCGTCGACAACCCGGCGACGCATCTGGAACTGACGATGATCCACGAGGCAATGATCCTCGAGTATTCGGGCCGGCACCTGGCGCTGATCGAATGGGCGGCGAGCCTGAAGCTGTTCGCCTATGCGTGCATTGGCGTGGCGATCTTCTTCCCGTGGGGCATTGCGCAGGTGCACGAACCGGTCGGCATGCTGCTCGCCGCACCCGCATTCATCGTCAAGCTCGCCGCCGGCGGCGCGTTGCTCGCGTTGGTCGAAACCCTGTCGGCCAAGATGCGGATCTTCCGCGTGCCGGAGTTCCTGGCGAGCGCCTTCATGCTGGCGGTGATCGGCATGCTGGTGCACTTTCTGCTCGGGGCATAGACGTGTCCACCTTGTTCGCGCAACTGATCAACCTGTTCGCCGCATTGCTGCTGCTGCTGTCGTTTGCACTGCTGTCGCAGCGGCGCGTGCTGTCGTTGATTCACCTGTTCACGATGCAGGGCATGACCCTCGTGATGTCGACCACGGTGATGGCGTACACGACGCAGCAGCCGCACCTGTACTACTCGGCGCTGCTGACCTTCCTCCTGAAAGTACTGCTGATGCCGTGGCTGCTGCACCGGTTGATCAACCGCCTGAACGTGCGCTGGGACATCGATACTCTGATCAACATCCCGACCACCATGCTGCTGGGCATCGTGCTGGTGATCTTTGCCTTCAACCTCGCCGCACCGATCTCGAGCCTTTCGGCATCCGTCGCGCACGGCACGCTCGGCATTGCGCTTGCGTGCGTGCTGCTGTCGTTCCTGATGATGATCACGCGCACCAAGGCAATCCCGCAGGTGATCGGTTTCCTGGCGATGGAGAACGCGCTGTTCTTCGCCGCCACCAGTGCGACCTATGGCATGCCGATGGTGGTCGAACTCGGCATCGCGCTCGACGTGCTGGTCGGCATGATCGTGCTGGGCGTGTTCATGTTCCAGATCCGCGAGCAGTTCGACAGCCTCGACATCCGTCACCTTGAAAGCCTGAGGGAGGACTGATGGAAGCGCTGCTCTTCGTCCTCGGCATTCCAATCGCGGGCAGCGCGGTGCTCGCCGCGATCGGGCACCGCGAAACTGCCTCGGAGATCAACGCCGGATTCAGCTGCGCGACATTTCTCGCCGCGGCCGTGCTGACCGCGCAGATCATCGCCGACGGGCCGATTCTGGTCCTGCATCAGCAGTTCTTCGTCGATTCGCTCAACGTCTTCCTCGTCACCCTGACCGCTTTCGTCGCGTTCACGACGGCGCTGTTCGCGCGGCCCTACATGCGCATCGAGCGCGATCACGGCAAGATGACGCCGCCGCGGATGCGGCTGTTCCACAGCATGTACCAGCTCTTTTCTTTCACGATGCTGCTGGCGCTGCTCACGAACAACATGGGGCTGCTGTGGGTCGCGCTCGAAGCCGCCACGCTCGCCACCGTGCTGCTGGTCGCCGTGTACCGCACGCCCGCCAGCCTCGAGGCGGCGTGGAAATACTTCATCCTGTGCGGCGTGGGCATTGCGCAGGCGCTGTTCGGCACGATCCTGCTGTATCTGGCGGCCGAGCGCGTGATCGGTGCCGAGGGCGGCGGCCTGCTGTGGACGAATCTGGACGCGGTGAAAGCGCAGCTGGAACCGACGGTGATGTCCCTCGCCTTTGTGTTCCTGCTCGTCGGTTACGGCACCAAGGTCGGACTCGCCCCGCTGCACAACTGGCTGCCCGATGCGCACGCCGAGGGCCCAACGCCGATTTCCGCCGTGCTGTCCGGGCTGCTGCTGAACGTCGCGCTGTACGCCGTGCTGCGCTGCAAGGTGCTGACCGACGGCGCGCTGCATACGCGCTTCGCCGGCGACCTGATGATGGGCTTCGGCCTCCTGTCGGTGGTGCTGGCGTCTTTCTTCCTCTCGCGACAGCGCGACATCAAGCGCATGTTCGCGTATTCGTCGATCGAACACATGGGATTGATCACATTCGCCTTCGGCATGGGCGGCGCGCTCGCAAGCTTTGCCGGACTGCTGCACATGACGGTGCACTCGCTGGTCAAGTCCGCCATCTTCTTCACCGTCGGGCACGCGGCGCAGAAAGCCGGCACGCAGGTCATGGACAACATCCGCGGACTGATGCGCGTGAACCCGACCGTCGGCTGGGGCCTGATGATCGGCTCGCTCGCCATTCTCGGCATGCCCCCGTTTGGCGTGTTCGCGAGCGAGTTCCTGATCCTGACCACGGCGATGCGCGAGTTTCCCTGGACCACGCCGCTCTTGTTGCTGTCGCTCGGCGTCGCCTTCGCCGCCGTGCTCGGCAAGGTGCAGCCGATGGTGTTCGGCGAGACGACCGTCAAGCCGCTCGCGCATCCGCCGGCGTTGATTCCGGTCTTCGTGCACCTCGGCCTCGCGCTGCTGCTCGGTCTGTTCATCCCGTCGTATCTGAATAACTGGTACCAGCAGGCGGCGCGGCTGGTCGCCGGCGGCTGAGGCAGGCCGATGACCGATTCGAGCGTCGCGTTCCGCCCGCTGCCCGGCGCAACGAGGGCCCGCGTCGCCATGGTGAATGCAGCGCAATGGTCTGAAATCGCGCAGGCCTTTGCGCACGACGGCGTGCGGCTGGTTGCACTCTGGGGTTCGGATCGCCGCGACCTCGGCGAAGGACTGGTGATGCTCGCGGCCTATGCCGCGCCGGACGCTCTGGCGTGCGTGCGCCTGCCGGGTCTGGATGAGGCGCCCGCGTACCCGGACCTTTCCGCGCGGTATCCGGCGGCGGTGCGCATGCAGCGGGCGGCATTCGACCTGCTCGGCGTGCGGGCGACGAATTCGCAGGACCAGCGCCCCTGGCTGCGGCACGGTGCCTGGCCCGCAGATCATTTCCCGCTGCGTCGCGGCGTCGACGTTGCCCGTCAGTTCGACGTCGAGCAGGAGCAGTACGACTTCGTCACGGTCAGCGGCGACGGTGTGCACGAGATCCCGGTCGGACCGATCCACGCCGGCATCATCGAACCCGGCCATTTCCGATTCTCGATCGTCGGCGAAAAGGTGCTGCGCCTCGAGCAGCGCCTGGGCTACGTGCACAAGGGCATCGAGAAGCGCTTCGAAGGCATGCCGCTCGCCGAGGGCCATCGGCTCGCGGGGCGCGTGTCGGGCGATTCGACGGTCGCCTATGCCTGGGCCTACGCGATGGCGCTCGAATCCGCGACCGGCTGCACGATCGCCCCGCGTGCGGCCTGGCTGCGCGCGCTGCTGCTCGAGCGCGAGCGGGTGGCCAATCACCTCGGCGATCTCGGCGCACTCGGCAATGATGCGGCGCTGGCGTTCGGGCTGGCGCAGTTCTCGCGGCTGCGCGAACTGTGGTTGCGCGCCAACGCGGAAGTCTTCGGACACCGCCTGCTGATGGATCGCATCGTCCCCGGCGGCGTCGAGGCGAATCCGGACGCGGCTGCCCTGGACCGTGTGCGTCGCCAGTGCGACGAGATCGAGCGTGACGTGCAGCGGCTGCGCGCGATCTACGACGAGCACGCCGGGCTGCAGGATCGGTTCCAGAAAACCGGCATCGTGACGCCGGAACTCGCGGCCCGCCTCGGCCTGACCGGGCTCGCGGCGCGCGCGAGCGGGCAGGGGCGCGATCTGCGCATCGATCATCCGTGCGCACCCTACGACGAACTGGCCGTCGGCCTCGCCGGGGAAACGGCCGGCGACGTCGCCGCGCGCGTGGCGGTGCGATTCGACGAGGTGTTCGAGTCGCTGCGACTCGTGCGCGAAATCATCGATCGCCTGCCCGGCGGCGAGACCCGGCTCCCGCTGCCGCTGATCACGGAGGCGAGTTTCGGCCTCGGCTGGATCGAGGGCTGGCGCGGCGACGTGCTGGTTGCGCTCGAAGGCGATGGCGAGGCACGAATCCGACGCTGTCATTGCCACGATCCGTCATGGCAGAACTGGCCTGTGCTCGAGCATGCGGTGATCGGCAACATCGTTCCCGACTTCCCGCTGATCAACAAGTCCTTCAACCTGAGTTATTCGGGCCAGGATCTCTGATGCTCCAGCTGCTGCGGCAAATCGTCCGAACGGGTATCTGCAGCGAGCCGGCGCCGCCGACCGACGACGGCTTGCGCGTCGAAGGCCAGCTCATCCAGGGCGACATCCTGCGCCTCCTCGGCCGCGCGCTGGCCATCCGGCAGATCGACGCCGGTTCGTGCAACGGCTGCGAACTCGAAATCCACGCGCTCAACAACCCCTACTACAACCTTGAGGGGCACGGCATCAAGTTCGTCGCCAGCCCGCGCCATGCGGACATGCTGCTGGTGACCGGCCCGGTCGCGCGCAACATGCAGATTGCCGTCAGGCGTGCCTACGCCGCCACGCCCGAGCCGAAGCTCGTGGTCGCCGTCGGCGACTGCGGCTGCACCGGCGGGGTCTTCGGCGAGAGCTATGCCAGTTGCGGGCGAGTCGCCAACGTGATTCCCGTCGACGTGGCGATTCCCGGCTGCCCGCCGCCGCCGCTCGAAATCCTGCGCGGCATCCTGACCGCGGTGACGCGTCGTGCGGGTTGAAGGCGAGCGCGGCCGTACAATGCCGCCTCGCGTTTTCTTGTCTCACCCAATGCGGCACCCATGGCTCAATACGAATCCGACATCACCCGCTTCATGCGCGAACTGAAGGAGAAGAAGCCCGACCTCGAGCGCCGGCAGCGCGAGGGCCGTGCGATCTTCTGGGACAAGCAGCTCGATCTTGATGAACTGAAGCGCTGGCAGGCGTCGAGGGTGCCGCAGCAGGGCTACGTGTACCAGAACAAGACGAAGTAGATGCCGGACGAAACCGCCGCGCCGCTGCTGCACCGGCGTCACGACGAACCGGTCGGCGACAGCACGCCCGAGGTGGTTGACGGCATCGCGCTCGCGCGCCTGTATGGCGAGCCGCTCTTCAAGCTGCCCGAGGACCTGTACATCCCGCCCGATGCGCTTGAGGTTTTTCTCGAGGCATTCGAGGGCCCACTCGACCTGCTGCTGTATCTGATCCGCAGGCAGAACTTCAACGTGCTCGACATTCCGATGGCACCGTTGACGCAGCAGTACCTCACTTACGTCGAGCAGATCCGCAGGAGCAATCTCGAGCTCGCCGCCGAGTACCTGCTGATGGCGGCGATGCTGATCGAGATCAAGAGCCGCATGCTGCTGCCGGTGCGGAAGGCAGAGACCGGCGAAGACGTCGAAGACCCGCGCGCGGAACTGGTACGCCGCCTGATCGAGTACGAGCGCATGAAGCTCGCGGCCGCGCACATTGACGAGTTGCCGCGCATCGGCCGCGATTTCGCGCGCGCCGTCGTCGCCATCGAGCAGTCGCTGGAAAAGCGCTTCCCAGAGGTCCACGCCGCCGACCTGCAGCAGGCATGGGCCGATGTTCTGAAGCGCGCGAAGCTGTACGCGCACCATCACATCGCGCGCGAGGAACTGTCGGTGCGCGAACACATGAGCCTGATCCTCAAGCGCCTGCAGACGGCGAAGTTCGTCGAGTTCGCCGATCTCTTCGACGCTGCCATGCTCGCTCGCGGCGCACCGGTGGTGATCGTGCATTTCCTGGCACTCCTCGAACTCGCGCGCGAGGCGCTGATCGAGATCACGCAGGCGGCGCCGTACGCGCCGATCTACGTGCGGCTCGCGTATACGCCGAGCTGACGTCACGCCGGCCGCCGCGCGCCGATGCCACCCGACATCGACCCTTATGCCCTTGGCGCGCTGTTTTTCCTCGCCGCGGTCCTGTATTCGTCGGTCGGCCACGGCGGTGCGTCGGGCTATCTGGCGGCCATGGGATTGATGGGCGTGCCGCCGCGTTTGCTGCGCCTCACCACGCTGGTGATGAACATGTCGGTCGCATCGATTTCACTGGCACGATTTGCGCACGCCGGTCGCGCGACCGGCGGCACGAACTGGCGGCTCTTCTGGCCGTTCGCGCTCGGCTCGGTCCCGCTGGCGTGCCTCGGCGGCAGGATGCATCTGCCGATGCGCGCGTACGCGATCGTGGTCGGCGCCGCGCTGCTGCACTCGGCAGGCCGGCTGTTCTACGAAACGCTGCCCGCGCGAGGGGCGGCAGCAACCGCGCGGGGAGCGCGACCGCTGCATCCATCGTCGTCAACTCCAGCGCCGGTCTGGCAGGACTGATGGCCAGCAAACCCGCGCTGCCCGACGCCTTGCCCTATTGGGTGATCGCCGTCGTCATCGGTGGACTGATCGGCTCCTGGTTTGGCGCCCAGCGGCTCAACCTGGACACCATGCGGCTCGCGCTCGTGCCGCTGATCGCGCGGCTGAAAACGGTGCTCTGACATGAGAAGAATCCGATTGCTTCTCTTTCTCGTGGCCGTCGTCCTTGCCGCTTCAGCGCGGGCGCAGGACGACCCCTACTTGTGGCTTGAAGAAGTCAAGGGCGAGCGCGCGCTCGCCTGGGTGCGCGAGCAGAACACGCGCGCGGAGACGGAGTTCAGGGAAGACAAGGGTTACGAATCGCTGCGCACGGACCTGCTGGCGATCGTGAACTCGCGCGAGCGAATTCCTTTCGTCACGCGCATGGGGGAGCACTACTACAACTTCTGGCGCGACGACGCAACGTCGCGCGGAATCTGGCGGCGGACCACGCTGGCCGAGTACCGCACCCGGCGGCCGAATTGGGAGACCATCTTCGACCTGGACGCGCTCGCCGCCCACGAAGGCGAGAACTGGGTGTGGAAGGGCGCCGAGTGCCTGCGTCCCGAGAAGCCGGACCAGCCATACCGCCGCTGCATCCTCCAGCTATCGCGCGGCGGCGGCGACGCCGTGGTGCTGCGCGAATTCGATCTGGAACAGCAGCGGCTCGTGATCGGGCGCGACAGCTTCGTGCTCGGCGAAGACAAGCAGTACGCGTCGTGGAAGGACATCGACACGGTCTGGTCGATGTCCGCCTTCAACGCCGATCAGCGCACGGCATCGGGCTATTCGCGCATCGTCAGCGAATGGAAGCGCGGCTCGCTTGCATCAACCTCTCCCACCCTGTTCGAAGGCAAGGGCAGCGATGTCGGCGTCTATGCGTTCACGGAGCATGAATCGGGGCAACCGCGCCACTGGTGGGTACGCGATATCGCGTACTGGAACAGTGAATTCAACGTGCTCGTCGATGGCAGGCCGGTCCGGCTCGGCATCCCCGCCGATGCACAACCGCATACGTTGCGCGATTGGCTGCTGATCGAGACGCGCACGCCCTGGACGGTCGGTGGGCGCACCTACGCGGGCGGCTCGCTGCTGGCGATCCGCTTCGACCTGTTCCTGAAAGGGTCGCGCAGCTTCGACGAGCTGTACACCCCCGGCGCGCGGTCGGGCCTCGACCGCATCGCGACGACGCGCAACGCGGTGCTGCTGACGGAGCTCGACAACGTGCGGTCGCGCCTTTGGGAACTGCGTCACGACGGCGCGAACTGGCAACGAACGCGCGTTCCGACGCCGGAAAACGCGCAGGTGCGGATTTCAGACACCTATTGGGCAGCCGATGACTATCTGCTGACGATTCAGGATTTCACGACGCCCACCACGCTCTTCGAGCGCTCGGTCGGGGGCGCAGCGCCGCAGCCGCTCAAATCCCTGCCGGCGTTCTTCAAGTCCGACGGACTGCACACGCAGCAGTTCGAAGCGACGAGCGGCGACGGCACGCGCATTCCGTATTTCATCGTGATGCGCAGGGGGACTGAACTGAATGGACGCAATCCGACGCTGCTGTATGGCTACGGCGGCTTTGCCGACGCCCAGCTGCCGTTCTATTCGGGCGTGTTCGGCAAGGGCTGGCTCGAGCGCGGCGGCGTGTTCGTGCTGGCCAATCTGCGTGGCGGCGGCGAATTCGGGCCCGCGTGGCACCGCGCCGCACAGAAGGAAAACAAACAGCGCACCTGGGATGATTTCATCGCGGTCGCAGAGGACCTGGTCAAGCGCGGCATCACTTCGCCGCCGCGCCTCGGCATCATGGGCGCCAGCCAGGGCGGGCTGCTCGTCGCCGCGGCGATGGTGCAGCGGCCGGATCTATTCGGCGCGGTGGTGGCGCAGGTACCGCTCACCGACATGCTGCGTTTTCACAAGCTGCTGACCGGGCCGCAGTGGGTGGCCGAATACGGCGATCCGGACCTGCCCGCCGAGCGCGCGTACATCGAGAAGTACTCGCCGTACCAGAACGTGAAGAAGGACGCGAAGTACCCGCGCATGTTCATCGTCACCTCGACCCGCGACGACCGCGTGCATCCGGCTCACGCGCGCAAGCTGGCGGCGCGCATGCGCGAGCAGGGTCACGATGTGCTGTACTTCGAGAACATTGAAGGCGGCCATGGGGGCGCCGCGGACAACGAACAGGCGGCACGCATGTGGGCGCAGTCCTTCAGCTTCCTCTGGCGCTCGCTGATGCCGCGCTGATCGACGGCGCCATCGATGATCCTGCACTTTCGGCCAGGCGCCGGGCGGCATTGAAACGGGCATCGTTGCCCGCCGAGCCGGCACTGGCGCCAACGGGTCCGCCCGACGCCGCGCCGCAGGTCACTCGGTGGTGAAGAAGCCCTTCATGCGGTCCATGAACCCCTTCGTCTGCGGCGAATGCTTGGCGCCACCCTCCTTCAGGCTGGCGTCGAATTCGCGCAGCAGCTTCTTCTGTTTCTCGGTCAGGCGCACCGGTGTTTCCACGATGATGTGGCAGTACAGATCGCCGGGATAGCTCGAACGCACGCCCTTCACACCCTTGCCGCGCAGGCGGAAGGTCTTGCCGCTTTGCGTGCCCTCGGGCACGGTCAGGCTCACCTTGCCGTCGATCGTGACCACATCGATATCGCCGCCAAGGGTGGCGGTCACGATCGACACCGGCACTTCGCAGTGCAGGTCATCGCCGTCGCGCTGGAACACGTCGTGCGGCTTGATGCGGATCTCGACGTACAGATCTCCCGGTGGACCTCCGTTCAGGCCAGGTTCGCCCTTGCCTGACAGGCGGATGCGCTGCCCTTCGTCGATACCGGCCGGAATGTTGACCTCGAGCACCTTGTTCTTCTTGATGCGGCCATCGCCGTGGCAGGTCACGCACGGCTCGGCGATCACCTTGCCACTGCCGTGGCAGGTCGGACAGGTCTGCTGGATCGAGAAGAAGCCCTGGGTCATCCGCACCGCGCCGGAGCCGCCGCAGGTGCCGCAGGCCTTGGCCGATGTGCCGGGTTTGGCGCCCGAGCCCTTGCAGGTCTCGCACGAATCCCAACTCGGGACGCGGATGTCGGTGGAAAATCCCTTGGCCGCCTGCTCGAGCGTGATCTCCATGTTGTAGCGAAGATCGGCACCGCGATAGGCGGAAGAGCGCCCGCCGCGTCCGCCTGCGCCACCCATCGCGCCGCCGAAGATGTCGCTGAAGATGTCGCCGAAGGCATCGGCGAAGTTGCCGAATCCCTGGCCGCCGCCGAATCCGCCTGCGCCAGCGCCCGCGGCGCTCGCATCGACCCCGGCATGGCCGAAGCGGTCATACGCAGCGCGCTTGTTGGCGTCGGTCAGCACCTCGTACGCTTCCTTGACCTCCTTGAATTTCTCTTCGGCAGCCTTGGCGGTCTTCTCGCTGCCATCACCCTGATTGCGGTCAGGGTGATATTTCATCGCCAGCTTGCGATAGGCCTTCTTGATCTCCTCTTCCGAGGCGTTCTTGGCGACGCCGAGGACCTCGTAAAAATCTCGCTTGCTCATTCGGCAATCGCCTTCTCAATGCGCGGGTCGGGGATGAACCACATCAGCGCCACCGCGACGAAGATCGCGTCCGCAATCCGCTCGTCGACGAACGCGAGCGGAATCGCGGCAATGTAAGCCACCAGCGAGATCTTGCCTTTCGCGTCGCGGCCGAGCGCCCGCGCCAGCTCGGATTCGTGGCCATGCTTCCGGATGATGGTCCGCTGCAGGATCGTGTACGAAACACCGCACATCAGCAGCACGATGCCGTACAACGCCGTCGGCATCGGCTCAAAGTGGTTCTCGCCCATCCATGCGGTCGAGAAGGGAACCAGCGACAGCCAGAACAGCAGATGCAGGTTAGCCCACAGGATCGGGCCGCTCACGCGCTTGACCGTGTGCAGCATGTGATGATGATTGTTCCAGTAGATGCCGATGTTGGCAAAGCTCAGCACATAGCTCAGGAACACCGGCAACACCGGCGCAAGATCGCCGAGCGCGCTGCCGTGCGGCACCTTCATCTCGAGCACCATGATCGTAATGATGACCGCGATCACGCCGTCGCTGAAGGCTTCGAGTCGGGTCTTGCCCATCGATGACGGTCCCTTCTCACGCAACAACGCCGAGTCGAGCGGCGACGCCGTCGCCCGCTCCGACTCGGCGCGAGGCAAGGCGGCTGATTCGATCAACCGCGCTTCACCTCTTTGTAGTCGGCATCGACCACGTCGTCGTTCTTCGCGCTCTTGGCCTCGCCCGCCGAGGTCCCGGCGCCCGGGCCCGCGGCCCCGGCCGCAGCGCCGGCGGCCGCCTCGGCGCCCTGCATCGAGGCGTACATCTTCTCACCGAGCTTCTGCGATGCCGTCATCATCGCCGTCGTCCCGGCTTCAATCGCGTCCTTGTCCTCGCCTTTCAGGGCTTCCTCGACTTCCTTCACCGCGGCCTCGATCTTCTCCTTCTCGCCAGCGTCGAGCGCCGCACCGTGTTCGCCGAGCGCTTTCTTGATCTGGTGCACGCTGGCCTCGGCCGTGTTGCGCGCCTGCGCGAGTTCGAAGCGCTTGTGATCCTCGGCCTTGTTGGCCTCGGCATCCGTGACCATCCGCTTGATCTCGTCTTCGGTCAATCCGGAATTGGCCTTGATCGTGATCTTGTTTTCCTTGCCGGTCGCCTTGTCCTTCGCGCCCACGTGCAAAATTCCGTCCGCGTTGATGTCGAAAGTCACTTCGATCTGCGGCATACCGCGCGGTGATGGCGGAATGCCTTCGAGATTGAACTCGCCCAGCAGCTTGTTGCCGCCCGCCATCTCGCGCTCGCCCTGGAACACCTTGATCGTCACCGCCGGCTGGTTGTCGTCGGCGGTCGAAAACACCTGCGCATACTTGGTCGGGATGGTCGTGTTCTTCTGGATCATCTTCGTCATCACCCCGCCCAGCGTTTCGATGCCGAGCGACAGCGGTGTCACGTCGAGCAGCAGCACATCTTTGCGGTCGCCCGACAGCACGCTGCCCTGGATCGCCGCGCCAACCGCCACCGCCTCATCCGGATTGACGTCCTTGCGCGGCTCCCTGCCGAAGAACTCCTTGACCTTGTCCTGCACCTTGGGCATGCGCGTCATGCCGCCCACCAGGATCACGTCATTGATGTCACCCACCTTGATTCCCGAATCCTTGATCGCGATCCGGCACGGCTCGATGGTGCGCTCGATCAGGTCCTCCACCAGCGCCTCCAGCTTGGAGCGGGTGAGCTTCATGTTCAGGTGCTTCGGTCCCGACTGGTCGGCCGTGATGTAGGGCAGGTTGATCTCGGTCTGCTGACCCGAGCTCAATTCGATCTTGGCTTTTTCGGCCGAATCCTTCAGCCGCTGCAGTGCCAGCACGTCCTTGCTCAGATCGGCGCCGGATTCCTTCTTGAACTCCGTCACGACGTAATCGATGATGCGCTGGTCGAAGTCCTCGCCGCCCAGGAACGTATCGCCGTTGGTCGACAGCACTTCAAACTGCATTTCGCCCTCGACGTCGGCGATCTCGATGATCGAGATATCGAAAGTGCCGCCACCCAGGTCGAACACCGCGATCTTGCGATCGCCCTTGCCGTGCTTGTCAAGGCCGAAGGCGAGCGCGGCGGCGGTCGGCTCGTTGATGATCCGCTTGACTTCCAGGCCCGCGATGCGGCCCGCGTCCTTCGTCGCCTGGCGTTGCGAGTCGTTGAAGTAGGCCGGCACCGTGATCACCGCCTCCGTGACCGTCTCGCCCAGGTAGTCCTCGGCGGTCTTCTTCATCTTGCGCAGCACTTCGGCGCTGACCTGCGGCGGCGCAATCGCCTTGCCGCGCACCTCGACCCAGGCGTCGCCATTGGGCGCCTTGGCGATCTTGTACGGCATCAGGTTGATGTCCTTCTGGACCTCCTTCTCCTCGAAGCGGCGCCCGATCAGCCGCTTGACCGCGTACAGCGTGTTCCTCGGATTGGTCACCGCCTGGCGCTTGGCCGGCGCGCCGCACAGGATCTCGCCGTCTTCCATGTAGGCGACGATCGATGGCGTGGTGCGCGCGCCCTCGCTGTTCTCGATGACCTTGACCTGTCCACCCTCCAGGACGGCCACGCACGAATTGGTCGTACCCAGGTCGATGCCGATGATCTTTGCCATGTCTTCCCCTCAGTGATTCAGTCGCTAGTCCCTAGTCGCCGGTCGCGAGTGAAAGCACCCGGCCGCGACACTGGTATGAATTTGCGGTTCTGCCGACATCTTTCAAGGTACTGCGGCTTATCATTCGCGACCCGTCACTGCCCTTGCGCAACCGTCACCAGGGCCGGGCGCAGTACCCGGTCGGAAATCATCCAGCCCTTCTGCAACACGGCGACCACGTGATTCGGCGCGATTCCCTCCGGCGCCGGCACCATCGAAATCGCCTGGTGCTTGTGCGGGTCGAATTTCTCGCCCGCCGGGTTGATCACGGCGAGGCGCCCTTTGTCGAACGCGGCCTGTAACTGCCTGAGGGTGATCCCGATGCCGGCCCGCAGCGCCTCGGACGTCGAGTTGCTCGCCTCGAGCGCCTTCTCGAGCGAGTCCATCACCGGCACCAGCGCCTCGGCAAACGACTCGATCGCGAACTTGTGCGCCCTGGCAATGTCGTCCTGAGCGCGGCGCCGCGTGTTGTCGCTTTCCGCCTTGGCGCGCAGGAAGAGTTCATAGTTCTCGTTCGCCTTTGCCAACGCGGCCTGCAACTCCTGTTCGACGTCAACGACGGTGGCCGATTCGAGCGCCACCGGTTCGGCCGGCGCGGTCGCGGCCGGCGCGCCGGCCGCAGCGTTTCCCTTGCCCGGATCCTGCTCCGGAGCCCCCATGTTCCCTCCGAAAAAGACGAACCCCATCAATAACTTGACGAACCTTGGGGCTCGCGGACCGATTTCAAGGCCGCCGCCCTGGAATAGTCGTTACGCGGCTGACAGATCAGCAACAACCTCGTGGCCGTCCATTCGCTACGCTGCCGGCATGGGGTTGCTCGTGACGACGCCATGAAACGGCTCCTCGGGATCGTCCTGCTCGCACTGCAGGTGCTGGCAACACCGGCTCTCGCGCAGCCCGCCCTCTATGAGGCGCCGGGCCCGTTCCGGACCGAGGTGCACGATGTCCGCTGGCGCGACGCGATCCGCCATCGCGATCTGCCGCTGCGGATACGCGTGCCCGACGCGTCGGGCCCGCGCGGCGTGATTCTCTTTTCGCACGGACTCGGCGGCTCGGTCGATGGCGGCCGGATCTGGGGCGAACAGTGGGCGAGCCACGGCTTCGTCGTGATCCATCTGCAGCACCCCGGCAGCGACGAAGCCGTCTGGCACGGCGCGCTCAATCCCGGCCGGGCCCTGCGCGATGCCGCCAGCCTCGAGCAGTTCATCGATCGCGTGCTGGACGTGAAGTTCGTTCTCGATGAACTGGCGCGCCGGAACAAGGCCGGCGATCCGATCGCCGCGCGGATCGACCTCGCGCGCATCGGCATGTCAGGGCACTCGTTCGGTGCCGTGACGACCCAGGCGATCGCCGGCGAGGACTTCGGCCCCGGCGCGGGCGCGCAGGCGATGGCCGATGCACGACTGCGCGCGTTCATAGCGTTCAGCCCGTCCGCGCGATCGGCGAATGCCGCAAAGAGCTTTGCGTCCATTGGGCGCCCCTTCTTCAGCGTCACCGGCACGAAGGATGGCGCGGTGGGCCTGGGGCTCGGCGTGCCCGCCGTGCAGCGATTGCTTCCCTTCGAGGGCATGCCGGACGGCGACAAGTACCTGCTGAATCTCACCGACGCCGACCACATGATCTTCAACGGCGGCGGACGCTTTCGCAACGGCGCGGCCGATCCCGCGCGCGACGAGTTGCACGTTCGCTTGACGAAGGCCACGACGACAGCGTTCTGGCTTGCCTACCTGCAGGGCGACACGCAAGCCGCAAGATGGCTCGCGACCGCCCAGAGCTACGTGGGCCTCGCCGGCCAATTTCGCACCAAGTAGAGAAACACTTCGTAACACTCGGATCGATCGCCGCGTCGCCGCCGTGCGCACCTCATCCGTTGTCGAAAGCACGGCGCATCTGGCGCGTCGCTACCCGGAGGAAATCAATGCAAGCTGCCACTCCCACGAACAAGCTTCATCCGTTGGTCGCAACGGCGGCGATTGCCGTCACCGCGGTCAGCGTGCTCGGTGCGATCGTGCTGGTGACGAATCAGGTCTCAGCGCAGCACGCTGCCGCGCCGGCGGACGCGGTCGCTGCGGCCGCGCCCGCGACCACGGACGTCGCGACCTTGCCCGCCACGCCGACGCCGACAACGGCCCCGCACGCGGCAGACATGCCTCGATCGGCGACGAGAGCCACGAATCATGCGCCAGCGCACGTCAGCACCGCACCGGCGCTGCCGCCGGTGCCGCAGGTGGCCGAGGCGCCGGCCGCGGCCCCGTATGCGCCACCTCCCGCAGCCATCGAGCAACCCGTTCCTGCCGTGGCCCAGAAAAGCATCTGCGCTGACTGCGGCACCGTGACCTCAGTGCGCGAAGTCAAGACACCCGGCGAAGGCAGCGGCGTCGGCGTCATCGCCGGCGGCGTAGTCGGTGGCGTGATCGGCAACCAGTTCGGACGTGGCAACGGCAAGGACGCCTCGCGCATCCTGGGTGCGATCGGCGGCGCGGTCGCCGGCCATCAGATCGAGAAGGAGGCGCGTGCGACGACGCGCTACGAAGTCACCGTGCGCATGGAAGATGGTTCAGTGCGCACGCTGACGCGCACCAGCGATCCCGGTGTGAAAGCGGGTGATCGCATCCGCGTCGATGGCGACCAGATCCGCGCGGCCGATGGCTCCATCATTGCGCCGCGCCCGGCGCCGCGCTACCCGTCGCAACGGGGCGACGCGTAAGGGGGCGTTGAACAGGGCTTGCCCCCTACGAGGCCCCGCAGTCAGGAGGGGTTTTCGGGATAGCAGCTGGGCGCGAGCGCACGCTGAATCGGTCTGAAGGTAGACGCCCCTCGGCACCATGCTATCGAAATGCGCCCTTCCTTCCTCTTGCGGCCGCCATGTGCGGCCGTTTCTTTGTTTGGTAGCCCGAACGACGTCACGGCAAACCGCGAGCCGGGACTCGCTCGAAGGCGCGACCCCGGGGGATTCCCGGCACTGCGCACCGTATCGACAATTCGACCATCGATCAGAGGCCGGAAATGCACGACCACGACTCCTTCGAATTCGACGCCCCCCACCGGGGAGGTTCGCAGTTCCCGGCCGTGCTGATGGCGCTTGTCGCGATCGCCGCGATCCTGATTGTGAACCTGACCGCGCTTGTTCCAACCGCATCGGCCAGCGCTGCCCCTCCTGCGGCAGGATCGGCCGGGTACCGGCCCATGCCGGCCCTGTTGCAGGAAGCGGAGCAGCACTTCACGAGCGGCGATGCGCCAGGATGCAGCGCCGCGCACGCCAAGACGGCAGACACGCTACGGATGTAGCGGAAGCTTCTTTGCCATCAGCGTCGCTGCGGCCGGACAGAGCGAAACGAACTGGGTCGATTTGCGGATCGGCGACGGCGCCGCATCGCGCGCAATGACCGTGTATCCCAATCGCTCGAAGTAAGGCGCCGCGCTCGTGGTGAGCAGGAAGAGAGCGCGCGCGCCCAGGCATTGGGCAAGCGCTTCGGCCGCACCGATCAGTGCTCGGCCCAGACCCCGCGACCGCGTCGACGACGCGACCGCGAGCGAGCGCAGCAGCGCGACATCGCCCATCGGCTCGATCGCAACAACGCCGCACCAGGCACCCTGTGCGTGCACACCGATGAAGCGCTGGCCTGCGCCCGGGGCGATATCGGCGGTCGGCAACTGCGCTTCGTCCAGCAGGTGCCGAATGGCCGCGACCGGCACGTCTTCACGCAGCGAAGGATCAGTCATCGCGTTCATCGGCCCGCACCGATCAGGCGTGCCCGAACTGCGCTCGCGTTCGCCTGCTGCTCGCGCCGCGGCCGATCGCTCCCGGCGACCGGCCAGCCCTGCAAATGCGACTGCACAAGGTCGGCCAGGGCGGCGATGAACGGCGGCGCGTCGTTGACGCAGGCGATGTAGTGAAACTCCTTGCCGCCGGCCGACAGGAACTCCTTCTTGCCTTCGATGGCGATTTCTTCCAGCGTCTCCAGGCAGTCGGCGACGAAGCCGGGACAGACGACGTCGACACGCTTCGATCCCGCTCGCCCCAGTTCGTGCAACGTCGCTGCCGTGTAGGGTCGCAACCACTCGGCCCTGCCGAAGCGCGACTGAAACGTGATCGAATACTCGTCCTTTCCGAGGCGCAGCGCCTCGGCCAGCAGCCGCGCGGTCTTGTGGCATTCACAGTGATACGGATCGCCGAGGTCGAGCGAGCGGCGCGGCACGCCGTGAAAACTCATCAGCAGCCGGCCACCGACATCCTGTGCCCGGCCATTCTTCGTCCAGTACGCAAGCACACTGGCCTTCAGCGCCTCGATGTAGCCGGGCTGATCGTGAAAATGCTTGACCCAGCGCACCTCCGGCACGTTGCGGGTCTGCGCAAGCACCGCGTGCACAGCGTCGAACACGGTCGCCGTGGTGGTTGCCGAATATTGCGGATACAGCGGCAACACCAGCAGTCGATCGACGTGTTTCGCCCGCAGTTCTCCCAGCATCTGCGCAATCGACGGCTGGCCGTAGCGCATGGCCAGGGCGACGTCGACATCGACTCCGCGGTGACCCAGGTAGCCGCGCAGCAGCAGCGCCTGCTGTTCGGAGTGCGCGCGCAGCGGTGAGCCCGCCGGTGTCCAGATCGAGGCGTACTTGGCGGCCGACTTGCGCGGCCGCACGTTCAGGATGATGCCGTGCAGGATCGGCAGCCAGATCACGCGCGGGATCTCGACCACGCGCGGATCGGAAAGGAATTCCTTCAGGTAGCGACGCACCGCCGCCGGCTCGGGCGCATCGGGCGTGCCAAGATTGACGAGCAGCACCGCCGTGCGCGTGACCTCGTCGTGCTGGTACGGCGCTTCGGCGAGAAACGGCATCGAGCGGGCGCCGCTATTCGCGTGACAACGCGCTCGACAGCAGCCGCGCGGTGATGTCGACGATCGGGATCACGCGCTCGTAGGCCATGCGTGTCGGCCCGATCACGCCGAGCGTGCCCACCACCTTGCCGTCGACCTCGTAGGGCGCCACGACCAGGCTCAGTTCGTCGAGCGGGACCATCTTCGATTCACCGCCGATGAAGATCTGCACACCGTGCGCCCGGCCCGACACGTCGAGCAGCTGCACCAGTCGCGTCTTGTGCTCGAACAGGTCGAAGAGGCGTCGCAGCTGGTCCATGTTTGACGCCAGATCAGGCACGCCGAGCAGATTGCGCTCGCCGGAAACAACGACCGGCTCGGAATCCTCCGCCGCCTGGCTGCCGGCCTGCACCGCGGCTTCCATCAACTGCGCGATCTCCTGCTTGAGCTGCGCCAAGTCACCATGCAGCCGCATGCGCGCCTCGTCGAAACTCAAGCCGGCGAAGTTTTCGTTGAGGATATTGGCCGCTTCGATGAGCTGCGCCTGCGTGTACGGATGACTGGTGAGCAGAACACGGTTCTGCACGTCGCCTTCCGGTGTGACGATGATCAGCAACACGCGCCGCTCACTCAGGCGCACGAATTCGACCTGACGGAAACTCGACGAGCGCCGCGGCGTCATCACCACGCCGGCAAAGTGCGACAGGCTCGACAGCAATTGCGCTGCGGTCTGGATCGCGCGCTGCGGGTCGGCCACGCGGAACTGGCCCTCGATTGCTCTCGCCTCCTGCTGCTCGAGGGGTTGCACGGTGAGCAGCGTGTCGACGAACAGGCGGTAGCCGCGCGGCGTAGGGACTCGTCCCGCCGACGTGTGCGGGCTGGCGACGAAGCCCATCTCCTCCAGATCCGCCATCACGTTGCGGATCGTCGCCGGCGACAGTTCGAGCCCGGGAATCTTCGACAGCGAGCGAGAGCCGACCGGCTGCCCCTCGGCAACATAGCGCTCGATCAGGGTCTTCAGCAGCAGGCGGGCACGTTCGTCGAGCATGGAGAACATATTACGAGAATGCCGGCGGCCGTGCGCAGCAGCGATGCAACCGGTCTCCGTATTCCCGACGGATCGCGCCGTAACGGGAAGGCGTGGATGCACGACCGCTCTCGGTGCACCGCCGCTGGGCCCAGGGCCGGGACGGCCAACGCCGCAGACGCCGCCCGATCGTGGCCGCCCTGCGCGCCGGGGTCGCGCCCTGAGGGCCATGAGGCCGCACGGCGTTGTTGCGTCTCGGGTCCTTGCCGGAGCAGGGGTCCCTCAGCGCGCCGCGCCGTGCGGCCCATGCGGCCCCGGCGCGAACAGCGGGGTATTGAGGCAGGCTCCAGTCTTGCTACATTCTTTGCATGGCACACGGTTTCAAGCACGTTGCGATCTTCGCCAAGCCCCGGGTGGACGGCAGCCGCCCGGCGCTGCAGTCGACCCTGCGGGAGATCGCGCGCATCGTCGAGGGCGTCGGCCTGTCGATGATGTTCGACGCCGCGACGCTGGAAGCGGTCGGCCTGGAATCGTTCCGCGGCTACTCGCTGCCGGACATCGGCCGGACGGCGGACGTGGCGGTGGTGCTCGGCGGCGACGGCACCATGCTCGGCATCGCGCGCGAACTGGCGCCGTATCGCGTGCCGCTGATCGGCATCAATCATGGCCGCCTCGGCTTCATCACCGACATCGCGGTCGGCCAGATGCCCGAGGTGCTGGCGGCGATGCTGGCGGGCGAGTACGAGAGCGATCGGCGCGCGCTCCTCGAGGCCGAAGTGCGCCGGGCCGGCGCCGTCGTGTACCGCGCGCGGGCCATCAACGATGTCGTGGTTTCGCGCGGCGCGATTGGCGGCATGGTCGAGTTCACGGTGCGCGTGGACGGCGTGACGATGTACAACCAGCGTGCCGACGGCGTGATTCTCGCCACGCCGACCGGTTCAACCGCGTATGCGCTGTCGGCCAGCGGTCCGATCCTGCATCCGTCGCTGTCGGGCCTGGTGCTGGTGCCGGTGGCACCGCAGACCCTGTCCAATCGCCCGATCGCGCTGCCCGATTCCGTCGAGGTCGAAATCGAGATCACCGACGTGCGCGACGCCGGCGCGCATTTCGACATGCAGGCGTTCACGTCGCTCGCGCCCGGCGACGTTGTGCACGCGCAGCGCAGCGACGATGTGGTCACGCTGCTGCATCCGGTCGGCTACAACTACTTCGCCACCCTGCGGCAGAAGCTGCACTGGAACATCATGCCGACGGACGCGAGCAGGAATTAACAGGCGAAATGCTGCTGGGGTTGTCGGTCCGCAATTTCGTCATCGTCGATTCGCTCGATCTGGAATTCGCGCCCGGCTTCACCGTGTTGACGGGCGAAACCGGCGCCGGCAAGTCGATCCTGATCGATGCGCTGCTGCTGGCTCTAGGCGAACGCGCCGATGCCGACGTGGTACGCGAAGGCGCGGCACGCGCCGACATCAATGCGGAGTTCCGGCTCACGCAGGCGGCCTCGGCGTGGCTCGCCGCCAATGAACTCACGGCCGAAAACGGCACGCTGCTGGTTCGCCGCACCGTCGATTCCGGTGGACGGAGCCGCGGGTTCATCAACGGCACCGCGGTCACGCTGGCCCAGCTGCGCGAACTGGGCGAGTTGCTGGTCGACGTGCACGGCCAGCACGCGCATCAGTCGCTGCTGCGTCCGATCGCACAGCTGCAACTGCTCGACACGCATGGCGGACTTTCCTTCGCTGCGCGCGGCGTTGCCGACGCGTTTGCCGTCTGGCGGCGCGAGAAAGAAAAGCGCGAGGCCGCCGAGCAGATGGCCGGCGCGGCGACGCTCGAACAGGAGCGCCTGAACTGGATCGTCGAGGAATTGCAGACACTTGCGCCGCAACCGGGAGAGTGGGAGACGGTGCAGGCCGAACACCGGCGCCTCGCGCACGCGGCCAGCCTCCTCGAAGGCGCGCGCACTGCGATCGATACGCTGAGCGAGGGTGACGGGGCGGCGATCGCCGGCATCGACAACGTGATCAGCCGACTGACGCAGCTCGGCGCCTTCGATGCGCGGCTGCGACCGATCGTTGCGACCCTCGACAGCGCGCGCATCCAGATCGACGACGCCGCGCGCGAACTGAATCACTATCTGGCCAAGACCGAGATCGACGATGCGCGGCTGGCCGAGGTCGAGGCGCGCGTCGCCGCGCTGCACGCGGCGACGCGAAAGTTCAGGTGCACGCCGGACGAGCTGGCATCACTACTGGCGCGGTCGCAAGACAGGCTCGGCGCCCTGGCGTCGGCCGCGGACCTTGACGGACTCAGGCGCCGCGAGGCCGATGCAGAGGAGGCTTATCGGAAGCTCGCGCGCGTGCTGTCGAAGCAGCGCGCGGAGGCGGCCGCCCATATGGCACGCGAAGTCACGCGCGCGATGCAGGACCTCGCGATGCCGGGGGGGCGCTTTGCCATCGCGCTGACCGCCGGCGAGCCTGCGGCACAGGGACTCGAGCGCGCCGAATTCCAGGTCGCGGGCCATGCCGGCGTCACGCCGAAGCCGCTGGCGAAAGTCGCTTCGGGCGGCGAGCTCGCGCGCATCAGCCTGGCGATCTCGGTCATCGCCGCGACCGCAACACCGGTGGCGACGCTGATCTTCGACGAAGTGGACGCGGGCATCGGCGGCGCCGTCGCCGAGACCGTCGGCCGACTCCTGCAGCAACTCGGCCGCGAGCGGCAGGTACTGTGCGTCACCCATCTGCCGCAGGTCGCGGCGCGCGGGGATCAGCACTGCCTGATCAGCAAGATCGAGGCCGACGACGGACGGCCGGTCACACGCATTTCGGCGCTTGATCGACGCGCGCGCGTCGAGGAAGTCGCGCGCATGCTCGGTGGGCTGGAAATCACCGATACCACGCGCAAGCACGCGCGGGAAATGCTGGCGGCGTAGGGCCAGCGGCGCTTGCTCCTGTCGGGCGGCGCGTCACGGCACTGCCCGAAGCCGTGGCGCACGCAGTCCGTGGTCCGACCGTCGACACTGCCGAGCCCCCGCTCAGCCCGGTCGATGCGGGCAATTCGGCTTGGTGCACTCGCCGTATAGCGCCAGCGCGTGTTCCTGCAGCTTGAAACCCTTGGCGCCGGCAATCTGGTGCTGGCGCTTCTCGATCTCGCCGTCGACGAATTCTTCGACTCGCCCGCAGGTGAGGCAGACGAGATGATCGTGGTGCTTGCCTTCGTCAAGTTCGAACACGGCACGGTCGGCCTCGAAGTGACTGCGCTTGAGAAGCCCCGCCTGTTCGAACTGCGTCAGCACGCGGTAGACCGTGGCCAGTCCGACGTCGAGATTCTCGGCGAGCAGCGCCTTGTAGACGTCTTCGGCACTCAGGTGCCGCACACCTTCGACCTGGGAACTGCGCTGGAAGATTTCGAGAATCTTCATGCGCGGCAGGGTGGCCTTCAGGCCCATGCTTTTCAGTTCGACGGAGCTTGCCGTGCCGCGTTGAGACATCATCGATTCTCGATCGGATCCGCGTGAGTATGATAGCGCCCGACTCAAAAGGCTCAACGTGCATCGCACCCCACGAATCGTCTTTCTCCTTGCGCTTTCGGCAACCATGCTCGCCGGTTGCGAGTCGATGCGCACCTGGACCCCGACGTTCATTCAGCCGTATCGCCCCGACGTGCAGCAAGGCAATATCGTGACCCGCGAGATGGTCGAGCAGCTACGCGCCGGCATGACGCGCGACCAGGTGCGCTTTCTGCTTGGAACGCCGCTGGTCACGAGCTTGTTCCATCAGGACCGCTGGGACTACGTCTACTACCTGAAGCGCGGCAAGGGCTCCGAGGAGCAGCGACGACGCCTGACGGTGATGTTCAAGGACAACCGGCTCGATGCCTTCACCGCGGATGAAATGCCGCCGGAGACGCTCGCCGACAACCTGATTCTCGGCCGTAACCCGAAGGATCTGCCGAAGCCGCCGCCGAAAGAGCCGCCAGCGCAGATCGACCTGCCGGCGCGTTGAGTCCGATCATGACCGAAGAGCGCGTGAAACTGGCGATCGCCGGCGCCAGCGGCCGCATGGGCCGCATGCTGATCGAGGCCGCGCTCGGTGCCGAAGACATGGCGATCGCCGCCGCGCTGGATCGCGCCGGCAGTGCCGACGTGGGCCGCGACTGCGCGGAATTCCTGGGCCGCACCACCGGTGTGCGCGTCGCCAGCGACCTGGCCGCGCTGCGCGGCGCCGAGGTGCTGATCGACTTCACCCGCCCCGCAGGCACGCTCGAGCACCTGCGCGCGTGCAGCGAAGCGGGCGTGAAGATGGTGATCGGCACCACCGGCTTCGACGATGCGGGCCGCGCGGCGATCCGCGCCGCCGCGCAGAAGATCGCCATCGTGTTCGCGCCCAACATGAGCGTGGGGGTCAACGCGACCTTCAAGCTGCTCGAAGTGGCCGCGCGGATTCTTTCCTCCGGCTACGACATCGAGATCATCGAAGCGCACCATCGCCACAAGGTCGATGCACCGTCTGGCACCGCATTGAAGATGGGCGAGGTGGTCGCGGGCGCGCTGGGCAGGAAACTCGAAGACGTTGCGGTCTATGCGCGGGAAGGCATGACGGGCGAGCGCAAGCCCGGCACGATCGGCTTCGCGGCCGTGCGCGGCGGCGATATCGTCGGCGACCACACGGTGATGTTCGCCGGCATCGGCGAGCGGATCGAGATCACCCATCGCAGTGCCAGCAGAATGACGTATGCGCACGGCAGCCTGCGCGCCGCGCGGTTCCTTGCGCAGCAGCCGCGCGGTCTGTTCGACATGCAAGACGTGCTGGGCCTGGAGTAAGCGCATGGACCTCGGGCTCGGTCTGTCGCATTTCTGGTCGCAGGCCGACGCGATCATTCGCCTGACTGCCTACCTCCTGCTGGCGATGTCGGTGATCAGTTGGGGCGTGATGTTCTGGAAGACCTGGGCCTGGCTGCGCGCGCGCCACGCGGCCAATGCGCTGGAGCAGTTCTGGGCCGCACGTTCGATCGACGAGGCGATCGCGCTGCTCAAGCCGGTCGATGGCGAATCGATTTTCGTTCCGCTCGCCACCGCGGCCGCAGCGGCGGCGCGGCCGCCGACGGGCACGCAATCGCTGGCGGCGCAGATCGATCGCTCGGAGCTGATCACGCGCGCGCTGCGCCAGCGCATCAACGAGGCCGCCGCGCGGCTTGAGTCCGGGCTCACGTTTCTCGCCTCGGTCGGCAGCAGCGCGCCGTTCGTGGGGCTGTTCGGCACGGTCTGGGGCATCTATCACGCGCTGCTGAACATCGCATCGAGCGGCAGCGTGGCGATCGACAAGGTGGCCGGCCCGGTCGGCGAAGCGCTGGTGATGACGGCTTTCGGCCTGGTCGTCGCGGTGCCCGCGCTGCTCGGCTACAACGCGTTCACGCGCGTCAACCGCATGCTGCTCGCGCAACTCGACGGTTTCGCACATGACCTGCACGCGTTCCTGACCGTCGGCGGCCGGTTTGCGGCAGAGCCCTGATGACATTCGGCGGGTTCGAGCGCGGCCAGTCGCCGTCGCAACCGATGGCGGAAATCAACGTCACGCCGCTGGTGGACGTGATGCTGGTGCTGCTGGTGATCTTCATCATCACTGCACCGCTGCTGACCTATGCGCTGAAGGTCGACCTGCCAGAAGTCAGATCGACACCGGCAAGTCCCAGCGGCGAGCCGGTCCGCCTGAGCATCGACAGCGCCGGCACGATCTACCTGAACACGCAGGCGATCGAGGTCGACGCGCTGCGCGCCAGATTGAATGAACTCGCGTCGCGCAAACCGGCGCCGGAAGTGCACCTGCGGGCGGACAAGGCGGCGCGCTTCGAGCGCGTTGCGCTGGTGATGTCGGTGGCGCAGGAGGCCGGCCTGACCAGGATCGGGTTTGTCACCGAGCCGGTGGCGGCCGACGCGTCCCCGCGACCCTGATGTCCGCCGTTGGCTTCGTCTTGCTTGCGCTGCTGCTCGCGCCGGGCGCCGGCGCCGCACCGCCGGTCGCGGTGGTCGATGACAGCGGCCAGCGGATCGAACTCGCCCGCCCCGCGCAGCGGATCGCGAGCCTGGCGCCGCACATCACCGAGCAGTTGTTTGCCATCGGCGCGGGCGATCGCATCGTCGCGACGACCGAGCATGCCGACTTTCCCGCTGCCGCAAACAGGCTGCCGCGGGTGGGGCGCGCGCACAGCGTCGACCTGGAGCGGGTGGCGGCAGCCCGGCCCGATCTGATCGTCGTCTGGGGCAGCGGGTTCCCGCCGGCGATCGTCGATTCGCTGCGGCGATTGAAGGTGCCGGTCTACATCAACGAGCCCGGATCGCTGGAAAGCATCGCCACTTCGCTGGAGCGGCTTGGACAGCTCACTGCCGCGCGCGACGCCGCGCGGGTCGCTGCGGATTTCCGCATGCGCGTCGAAGCACTGCGTGGTCGTTACGCGGCGCGCGCACCGCTGCGGGTCTTCTATCAGATCTGGGCGCAACCGCTGATGACGCTCGCCGGTTCGCACGTGATCAACGAGGCGATCCGGTTGTGCGGCGGCCGCAATGTGTTCGAGCACCTGGCCGCCATCGCGCCGCAGGTTGCGGTCGAAGCGGTGGTGGCGGCCGACCCGCAATTGATCGTCACCGCCGAGCCAGGCGGCAAGCCGAGCGGGGCGCTGGACCAGTGGCAGCGCTTCAGCACGATCGCCGCGGTCCGGAACCAGCAGTTCGCCACCCTCGATGCCGACAAGATCAACCGCCACAGCCCGCGGATCGTTGACGAGGTCGCGGTACTTTGCGAGCGTATCGACGCCGCCCGGCAGGACCGATGAAAGTTCAGCTCGACATCATGGCGCACGTCACCCAGCTCGCGATTGCGCCGGTGTTCCTGCTGACCGGCATCGGTGCGCCGCTCGGCGTGATGACGCAGCGGATCGCTCGCATCGTCGATCGCGCGCGCGATCTGGAGGAGGCCTTCCCCATTGCCGCCCCGACCGTGCTCAGGCCGCCCGCCTCGAGCGACGCTCGCTGTCGCGCCGCGTGCGCTCGGTGAATCGCGCCATGACCTTGTGCGTGCTGGCCGCGCTGCTCGTCTGCGGCGTGATCGGCGGGCTATTCATCACGGCGTACTACGCGTGGTCGCCGGATCCGACGCGCGTGGTCGCATCGATCTTCGCCGCCGCCCTGCCGGCACTGGTCGGCGGCCCGCTCTTCTTCCTGCGCGAGGTCCACATCGCCACCGCGACGCTGCGCTTCGGAACCAAATGATCAGGCGCCGATCGCGAACACCGTCGCGCCATCCGGCGCTGCCGCCGTGATCACGTCGGTTTCGAAGAGCGCCGACAGGCGCGGCGCGGTCAGCATGTGCGATGCCGGACCGGCAAACCATTCGCCACGACCGGTCAGCAGCAGTGCATGCGTGGCGAAGCGAACCGCGGCATTCATGTCGTGCAGCGATGCAATGAGCGTGCGCCCGGGCGCGCTTGCCAGCCGATCGAGCACCAGGCCTTGATGGCGCGGATCCTGATGCGCGATCGGCTCATCCAGCAGCACGAGCGGCGTGTCCTGTGCCAGCGCAGTGGCAAGCGCCACGCGCTGGCGTTCGCCGCGCGACAGGCTCGTCACGTCGTGATCGGTGAGCGCCGCGCAGTCGAACTCCGCCAGCCATGCGCGCGCGACTTGCGCACCCGTCGCGTCGGCAGAGCCAAGGCGGAAGCGCGCGGTCAGCACCGTGTCGAGCACGCTGGCGGAAAACGGATCGTGCCAGCGATCGGTGACGAGCGCCCGGCGCTCGGCCAGCTGCTCGACGGTCCAGTCGCGCAGATGCCGTCCGGCGAGCAGGATCTGGCCGCCATTTGCCGCCCGCACTCCGGCGAGCGCCGCGAGCAGCGTCGACTTGCCGGCGCCATTCGGACCCAGCACCGCCCAGCGTTGGCCAGCGTGAATCGCCAATGACAGTGCCTGCACCAGTTCGCGCCTGCCGGCACGCAGATCGACCTGGCGGCACTCGAGCAGGGAGGCGGATGCGATCGCACTCATCTTGTCCGCAGCAGCCAGACGAACAAGGGCACGCCGATCATTGCCGTAAGCACGCCGACCGGAATCTGCAATGGCGCTGCGACGGTGCGCGCCGCCGTATCGGCAACGACGACCAGCGCGCCGCCGCCGAGCGTTGCTGCCGGCAGAAGCAGGCGCTGGTCGTTGCCGACCAGGCGCCGGCTGATATGCGGCGCGATGAAGCCGACAAAACCGATCGCACCGGCCAGCGTGACCGCCGCGCCGGTGGCAAGCGCCGCGACGACCACGAGCGCGCGCCGCGTCGATTCGACGTCGACGCCCTGGGTGAAGGCCTGCACATCGCCGCGCAGCAGCAGGTTCAGCGGCCGCGCGAGTCGCATTGAAACCGTCAGGCAGACGAGCAGCAGAGCGAGCGCAATCTCCGATGCCGGGACACTGGTGGCACCGCCCAGATCGCCGAGCAGCCAGAACACCATCGTGCGCAGGCGCCCATCCGGCGCGAGCGCCAGCAGGAGGCTGAGGGCAGCGGCGCAGAACGCGGCGATCATCACGCCGGTCAGCAGCACATGGGTGGTGCCGTCGTCGGCGAGAGCCGCCGGTCGGGTCGCGCGGGCAAACAGCGCGCGCCGCGCGAACAGGAACAGTACGGCCATCGTCGTGAGCGCGCCGGCGATGCTGGCGATCTGCATGCCGAGCGCGCCCGCACCAAGCGCAAGAGCGACCAGTGCCGCGACCGCGGCTCCGCCGGAGACACCCAGCACGTAGGGATCGGCGAGCGGATTGCGCAGCAGCGCCTGCAGGATCGCACCCGACAGCGCGAGCAGCGCACCCGTGGCAAACGCCGAGAGGGCGCGCGGCAAGCGCAGATCCAGCACGATCGCAGCGAGCGACGCGTCCCCGTTGCCGCCGAGAACCGACCACAGCTGTGGCATCGTCACGGGGACGCTGCCGAGCGCGAGCGCGAGCGCGATGGCGGCCGCGCTGGCCGAGGCCAGCGTCAGCAGCGTCACCCTCGTGCGCGTCGTCACAGCCGCACCTCGACGCCACCGAAAACGCCGCGCGGCGTGCCGCGGTAGCCGTAAGCGTTCTCGACAGCGTGGTCGAAGGCGTTTTCGATCCGCAGCGTCAGCAGGAGCTCGCGCCGCACGGGCAGCCGTGCCGCCAGATCAACCAAACCGTAGCCGCCGAGCACGCGGTCGGCGCCGAGCGCGCGATCGCGGCGGTCGCCCGTCAGGCGCAGATTGGCCTGGAAGTCCAGGGTCGCCATGGTTCGCGCCAGCTGGACATTGCCGAAGGCGCGCGCGCGACGGACGAGACGCGCGCCGCTCTGATCGTCGCTCACATCCTGCAGCGTGGCCGCGACCTGCGCGCGCCAGGCGCCGACCGCAACGTCGAGCGAAAACTCGGCCCCTTGCGCGGTGGCCTGACCGATGTTCACACGGTTGAACGCCGAGTCGAACCCGATCAGGTCGTGGTACCGGGTGTGAAACAGCTGCGCAAGCGCCGTGGCCGCATCGCTTTGAAGTCGCACCCCCGCCTCCAAAGAACGCATGCGTTCCGGCTTGAGGTCCGGATTGCCGCCGAACGGGTAGAAGAGATCGTTGAAGGTCGGCGCATTGAATGCGGTCGAGGCGCTGGCGACGAATTTCAATGCGCTACCTGCCGCCCACCCATAACCGAGATACCCGGTGCTGGCAGCACCAAAATCGGAATAGTCATCGCGGCGCAGGTTGAGCTGCCACTGGTGCGCACCGACCCGCCCCACCAGTCCCGCCCGCACTGTGTTCACGGTACGGACGTCGACGTTGTACGTCGTGTCGCTGTCGATCGTCTGCCGCAGGCGCTCCAGCGCCGCGGTCGCCGTCCAGCCCGTCGCGATATCGATGTCGTTCTGCCACGCGATCTGCGTGCCCGTGCTGGTGACGAAGTACGGGAAGGCGGTGACGCGCGCGTCGAGCGCGTCGCGCACGCGACCGATCGACAGCTGCGACATCCAGTTCGACAAGATGCGGTTGCGCGCGGTGGCACCGATGTTCTCGATCGTCTGCACCGACTCGTCCGTCTGCGTCGCCGGTCCGAACTCGCTGTCGTACTGAAGGCGGCCGCGCGTGCGCAGCCCGTGCACGTTGATCGACTGGTCGTTCGCCCACGAATAGTCCACCTGCACCGAGCCGCTTTCATTGCGATAACCATCGCGATCGGGATTGGTACCCGGCCGCTGGCTCTGATCGATCGCGTTGAAGCCGTCGGTATCGAGCCCCGAGACGGAGGCGCTGAAGCGCCAGCCGCTGGTTGCGCCGCGCACGCCCGCCTGGGCCTCCTTCGTGCCCCGGCTGCCGATGCCGGCTCGCGCATCGAGACCGCTGCCGCCGCTGCGCGTGAAGATCTGGATCACGCCGCCGACGGCTTGCGAACCGTACAGGCTGCTGACGTTGCCGCGCACGATCTCGACGCGCTCGATCTGCGCCGCCATGATCTGGTCGAGCGACGCGAGTGAGAAGTTGGCGTTGTTCATCGGCACCCCGTCGAGAAGCACCAGGGTGTGCCGCGTGTCGCCGCCGCGCAGATAGATACCGGTCTGGCTGCCGATGCCGCCAAGTTGTGCAATCTCCACGCCCGGCAGCCGCGCCAGCAAAGACAGCAGATCGGGTGCGAGGCTGCGTTCGATGTCGGCACGCGTGATCACACTCGTATCCGGGAGCGCCTCAGCGAGCGGCTGCGCAATGCGCGCGGCGCTGACGACCACGGTTTCGAGCGATCGCGGCTCGGTCTGTGCGTGCGCAGGCGGACTGGAAACGGCAAGCGCCAGCGCGAACAGGGCCGGCCGGGTGTGCAATCGCTGCATCGCCTTCCTCGAACTCGATCCGGCCCGCCGCCGGAAGACGCAAGGACGAGCACGAGGAAAAAGAGCGGGAAGAAACTGCCCCGCCCCGCCACCTCCCCGTAGCAGGTCCACCGGCATGCCGGTCCGCGTCTGGCGCGCGGCGCACGACATGACCCGCGGCCGGTCTCCGGGCTGCAGAGCGCTTCACACCTTCCCGCGCCTGCAAGCTGCGCGCAGTGGCTGATCGTGAAGCGTGCCGGTTCCAGCTTGCCCCACGAGGGCAGCGCCGGCCTCTGCTTACCGTTGCGGGGGCAGCACAGGTTATTGCGACACGAATGCATCGCAGCGCATCCCTGTTTCCCGTTTCACCTCAACGCATGAGCGCCGAGGCACCGTAGGCAATCGAAGTCTAGCAGCGGTTCCCGCTGCGACTTCACCGTGGGCCGGTGCTACCATTTCCGCATGCTCGAAGACCTCGACGCACTGACGACGAAGTTGGCCGAACTGTCTGGCCGCATGCGCGCGCTGCGCGAAGAAAACCTGAGGCTGCGCACGCAGCTTGCGACGGCGAACGTGGAGCTGGACACGCTGCGAGGACGCGTGGCCGGCGCAATGGAACGACTCGACGCCCTGTTGTCGCGGCTGCCGCCGCCGGCCGAAAGTGCCGAATCCGCTTCCAACGCGCGTTAGAGAAGAGGCACGCTTGGCGACCGAACAGCAGCTGACCCTGACGATCTTCGGGCGCGACTACCGCGTCGCCTGCGCCCCGGAAGAACGCGACGACCTGATTGCCTGCGCGCGTTATGTCGACATGAAGATGGCCTCGATCCGCGACCTGGGCAAGGTGATGGGCGCCGATCGCGTCGCGGTGATGGCGGCACTGCAGCTGGCGCAGGAACTGTTCGCCGCGAAATCGGCCGGCGGCGTATCGATGGGCGAATTGCGCCGGCGCCTGAAGCAACTCAACGAAGTGGCCGACGAGATGCTTGCGCCACAGGAAAAACTGTTCTGATCACGCGCGACTTGTGGTTAGAATGAAATCTCCCTGCGGTGCTCGCGCAAAGGCCTCGTAGTTCCTTGAACCGATGCGCTGTGCGCAAGGTTGCTGAGCTCGCGTCGTAGTGCGATCGGCACGCGTTTGCTGAACCTAAGCGACGTGGACAGCGACCACCCTGAACCGATGGTTCAGGACACGGGCCGGGCGGCATACGCGGGGCCTAACTCGCCAGCAGAGCGCGGTTCGACTTCGTCGAACCGCGCGCTTTTCTTTCGAGAAAGCCCTTGCGCTACTGGTTGATGAAGTCGGAACCCGACGAGTGCTCGATCGACGATGCGCTCGCGGCGAAGAACTCGATCGTCCCCTGGACCGGTGTACGCAACTACCAGGCGCGCAATTACATGCGCGACCAGATGCAGGTGGGCGACGGCGTGCTGTTCTATCACTCAAGTTGCGATGAGCCGGGCATCGCCGGTATCGCCGAGGTGGCGCGCAGCGCGTACGCCGATGCGACCCAGTTTGATCGCAGGAGCAAGTACTACGATCCCCAGTCGAAGACCGATGCGCCGCGCTGGCTGCACGTCGACGTGCGCGCGCTGCGCGCGACGCGCCTCATTTCGCTTGCCGAGCTGCGCGCGGCGCCGCGACTCGCCGACATGGTGGTCTTGAAGCGCGGCAATCGATTGTCGATCACGCCCGTCACGGCGGCCGAGTGGAAGTTCATCACCACGCGGCTGGCGCAGGCGCGTTGATGACGTGGCAACTGATCGCCGCTTTGCTTGCCCTTGGATCGGCGACCGGCTTTGCCGCCGGGCTGCTCGGCATCGGCGGCGGGATGCTGCTGGTGCCATTTCTGACGATGCTGTTCACTGCCCAGCAGGTCCCGCTCGAACACGTGGTGCACATGGCCATCGCTACCTCGCTGGCAACGATCCTGTTTACTTCGGCCTCGTCGGTGCGCGCACATCACCAGCGCGGCGCGGTGTTGTGGCGCGTGGTGAAGGTGCTGGCGCCGGGCATCGTGACCGGATCGTTGATCGGCGCCCAGATCGCAGGAAAGCTGCCGACCCCCTGGATCGCACTGCTCTTTGCGGTGTTCGTCGGTCTTTCGGCCACGCGGATGCTCCTCAATCCCAAACCCAGGCCGCACCGCGATTTGCCGAAGCCGGCCGGCCTGTTCGGCGTCGGCAATGCCATCGGGCTGGCGTCCAGCCTGGTCGGTGCCGGCGGCGCATTCATTTCGGTGCCGTTCATGGTCTGGTGCAATGTGAACATGCACAACGCCGTCGCAACGTCCGCCGCGCTCGGATTTCCGATTGCGGCCGCGGGCACGATCGGCTACGTCGTCGCCGGCTGGCGTGTGCAGGGCTTGCCGCCGGGTTCGCTGGGCTTCGTCCACTTGCCGGCGTTGTTCGCGGTGGCGACCGCCACCGTGGTGACCGCGCCGCTGGGCGCACGCGTTGCGCACGCGCTTAACACACGACGACTGACACGGGTATTTGCCACCCTGCTCTACCTGCTCGCCGGCTATATGCTCTACCAGTCCTACCGGAGCTGGTCCTGAGACCGACTGCATAATGGCGGGCGCGTTGTCCGCAGTGTTCGGCAGAGCAGGAAGATGGCGATCGATCCCAGCAGCATGGTGCTGCAGCACGTCCGTGATCCGATGGTGCGGGAACTCGCCATCCGCGGCGTGCCGCGCAGTTACGCCACCGGCACGCACATCATCAAGGAGGGCGACAAGGGCGACTCCTTGTTCGTGATCCTGAGCGGAAAGGTCAAGGTGTATGTGTCTGACCGCGACGGCCGCGACATGGTGCTCGACTTCCATGGCCCCGGCGACTACATCGGCGAAATGGCGCTGGACGGCAAGCCACGATCCGCCTCCGTCGCCGCGGTCGAGCCGACGACCTGCTCGATCGTGACGCGCGATGCGTTGCGCAGCGCCATCGCGGCCAATCCGGATGTGGCGATGTCGTTGATTGCGACACTGATTGAGCGTGCCCGCATCGCAACCGACAACGTCAAGAATCTGGCGCTGATGGACGTCTACGGCCGCGTGGCGCGGCTGCTGTTGTCGATTGCCAAGGAGCAACCGGATGGCCGGATGGTCGTCCCGGAGCGCATGACGCAGCAGGACATCGCCGAGCGGGTTGGCGCGTCACGCGACATGGTGAGCCGCATCTTCAAGGACCTGATGACGGGCGGTTACATCACCATTGCAGACCGCCAGATCACCATTCATCGCAAGCCGCCGCAGCGTTGGTGATCTCCCCGTGATCACGGCATGGCGGCTGTCGGATATTCACGTGCTTTCGGCACGGCGCGCCGCGCACACTTCGCCGCGGAGGTAATTCATCGCGTGCCGCGCGGAAAAGATCCGGCGTCGGTCAACGGCGGTGGACCACGGCGACGATGCTGCTTATCTAGGTCCCGAACGTAGCGGACGACGTCTCACACCACGGGTGGTCTTGCGCCGCGTCCCGCGCGGGGCAACGGCAACGCTTCCCGGCAGGCGTCTTCAAGCACCGTCGCGCGGAACTTTCCCGCGGCCGCCGTGATCCGCGCGGCCGTCAGGCACGAGACTCGGCCAGGCCGAGCTTCTGCGCCAGGCCGATGCGCTGCGGCTTGCCGGTGGCACCCTTGGGAATCTCATCCGTGAAAACGATCCTGCGCGGCACCTTGTAGTCGGCCAGCCGCTTGCCGACAAAGTCGCGCAGCTCGCGCTCGGTGGCCTGCTTTCCTTCGCGCAGCACGACCACCGCGCCGACGTCCTCGCCGAGCTTGTCGTGCGGGATCGCGAAGGTCACCACCTGCGCGACCGCCGGGTGGTCCATCAGGACTTCATCGACTTCGCGCGGCGAAATCTTCTCGCCGCCGCGGTTAATGATCTCCTTCAGCCGGCCGGTGATCGACAGGTACCCCTCGACATCCATCGTGCCCTGGTCCCCGGTACGAAACCAGCCGTGGGTGAACGCCTCGGCATTTGCCCGCGCGTTGTTTTCATAGCCCGCGGTGACGTTCGGGCCGCGGATGACGATCTCGCCGATCGCGCCGGGCGCCAAGACGATTCCGGCCTCGTCCATGATCGCGATCTCGGGTCCGGCCGCGCGGCCGACGGATCCCGGCTTACGCGCTGCCGGCGGCAGCGGGTTGCTTGCCATCTGGTGCGAAGCTTCGGTCATGCCATAGGCCTCGATCAGCGGTGCGTTGAAGACGGCCTCCAGCTCCGCGATCACCTGCGGCGGGATTGACGAACTCGACGAGCGCAGAAAGCGCAGCGGATTGGCGGCGATGATCTCCCTGTTATGGGGGGCGCGCGACAGGATCGCCTGGTGCATCGTCGGTACCGCCGTGTACCAGGTCGGTTTGCACTCAGCCATCCAGGCAAAGAACTTGAGCGCGTTGAAGCCCGGCGAGCAGTAGATCGACGAGCCCGCCGCCAGCGGAGCGAGCAGCCCGGCAATCAGGCCGTGGATGTGGAACAGCGGCATGATGCTCAGCTCGCGGTCGACCGGCGTGAGCTTGAGCGTTTCGACGATGTTGTACGCGGACGCGCAGACGTTGGCCTGCGTGAGCGGCACGATCTTCGGCCGCGATGTGGTGCCCGAGGTGTGCAGAATCAGCGCGACATCGTCGGCGTGCGCCGGGCCGCCGTTGACCGCGGAGGCACGCGCCGCGCCGTCCACCGGTGCGATCGTGAATGCGCCGCTGCCTTCATCGGTCGGCGCCAGTTCGAGCAGGCGCACGCCAAGCTTGCGCGCAACCTCGATCGCCGTGGACTGGCTGCGCTGGTCGACCAGCAGCGCTCTCGCCTTAAGATCCGACAGATAGAACTCGAATTCGTCGGCGCGATACGCCGGGTTCAGCGGGCAGGCCGTCGCGCCTGCCGCGACCGCGACGAATGCGCTCGCCATCTCCGGGCCGTTCGGCAGAACGATTGCGACCCGATCGTCGCGGCCGATGCCCAGCTGGTTCAGCTTGCCAACGGTGCGCTGGACGTGGCCCCGCAGCGCGCCATAGGTCAGCGGTCGGCCGCCCGGCGCGCCAAGCGCGACATGGATCGCGTCGCCGGCGGCGAGCAGCCCGCTCAGGGTGGATTGGCGTTGCATGGGGTTCCTCTGAATGGAGTGCAAATTCGGCAGACGCAGGCGCGCTCAGGCGGTTGCGATCCGCAGCCGTCCCTTCTGTTGCGCCAGCGTCTTGGCGAGAAGCGCGGCCAGCGCGTAGACATGCTCGATCGTCGGTGTCAGCGTATCGGTGATGCGTCCGAGTTCGATCACGCTCTTGAGCAGCGCATCGAGCTCGAGCACGCGGCCGCTTTCAACATCCTGCAGCATCGAGGTCTTGTGTGCGCCGATCGCCTCGGCGCCGGCGATGCGTTTTTCCACGCTGACCTTGAACGGCACGCCGAGCCTGGTGCCGATCGCCTGCGCCTCGGTCATCATCGCTGCGGCCAGCGCGCGCGTTTCCGGAAAACGGCAGATGTCCTCGAGCGTGGCGTGCGTCAGCGCGCTGATCGGATTGAAGCTCAGATTACCCCACAGCTTGAGCCAGATCTCGGCGCGGATGTCGGACACCACCGGCGACTTGAACCCGGCGTCGCGAAAACGCTGCGCGAGCGCGCGCACGCGCTCGGTGGCCGCGCCATCGATCTCGCCGAGCGAAAAGCGGTTGCCTTCGATGTGCCGAACAACCCCCGGCGCCTCCAGTTCGCAGGCCGGATAGACGACGCAGCCAATCGTACGGTCCACCGGCAATGCGGCCGAGATCACGCCGCCGGGATCGACCGCCTCGACCCGGCACCCCTCATAGGGCCCGCCATGCCGGAAGAAATACCACCACGGGATGCCGTTCTGCGCCGTGACCACGAGTGTGCCGGGCCCGATCAACGCGGCCAGGTCCGGAACGATTGGGACGACCTGATGCGCCTTCAAGGCGAGGATCACGACATCCTGCACCCCGAGCTCCGATGCGCGATCCGTGGCCCGCAACGGCGCCACCTGCTCCGTACCGTCGTTCATGATCAGCTTCATCCCGCCGGCACGCACCGCCTGCAGGTTGGCGCCACGGATCACGACGCTGACTTCTTCGCACACCTTGGCGAGCCTCACCGCGAGTAGTCCGCCGATCGCACCGGCACCGACCACACACAGCTTCACCGATTGCTCCTTTGCCTCGACAACGTCATGCGCGCCACCTGATCGAGCAGATGATAACGGGCCGATCATCGACCTTGCCTCGCGCACGGCCTCGGACGTGATGAACCCGCAGCGCGCGCCAGACAGCTGCCCTGGGGCTGGCGATCCGAGCATTGCCGCCGAGTCTTTGTCCCGGCATCATCGAGGAGACGGCGCAGACGGCGAGTCAACATCATGGGAGCCATCACGGCATCCCCGATCGCCAGGACGGCACGGCGAGGGAGTTCGCGTGTTCAAGCACATACTCGTTCCCACCGATGGATCGGCCCTGTCACGGGCCGCCGTCAAGCAGGCCGTCGTTCTGGCCAAGCACCACGGCGCCAGACTCACCTTCGTTCATGCCATGCCCGATCGGCCGCTGCCGTTCTTTGGCGGCGAAGGCGGCATGTTCGTCGACCTGGTCGAACCCGAGGAATTTGAGGACCACGTGCGCAAATTCGCGGACCGGATCCTTGCCGAGGCCGAAGCCGAGGCCCGCAGTGCCGGCATCGAAAGCGACCGCTTGGCTCAGCGCGGCGGACCACCCTACTAGACCATCATCACCGAAGCCGCCGCGCGCGTCTGCGATCTGATCCTGATGGCATCGCACGGGTACACGGGGGTGAAGGCGATGGTGCTCGGCAGCGAGACGAACAAGGTGCTGACCCATTCGAAGATCCCGGTGCTGGTGTATCGCTAACCAGGCATCACGCGGCGCCGAGGCCCACCTCAATGCGCGCCGGTCCCTGCAGGTTTGAAGGAGCATCCAGCAAATGACGCCGCCCGCCTCGCCTGCCGGAGAAACGGCGTCGGCGCAGGCGGTGTGTACGGAACCTGCGTCGGCAACGCGCTCAAATGGTTTCCGGTCCGCCGTGGCCTGGCGGCCGGACTGACAGCGATGGGCTTTGGCGCCGGGTCCGTACTCACGGTGATTCCCATCGCCACGAAGATCAAATCGAGCGGCTACCAGACGACGCTTCTGCATTTCGGCTTCGCGCAGGGACTTGTCGTAGTCGTGCTGGCGTGGTTCATGCGCAAGCCGGATCCGGCGTTTCGCGCGGCGCATTGGCGCGGAGATGCTGCGGCAACTCCACGGGCATCAGCCGGGCGCGAGTACACGCCGATGCAGATGGCGACGACGCCCCTGTTCCGGATCATGTATCTCATGTTCGTGATGATGGCAGCCGTCGGTCTGATGGCGACCGCGCAGCTTGGACCGATCGCGAAGGATTTCCAGACCGCCGAGGTGCCGCTCAGCATTCTGGGTCTCACCCTGCCCACCCTCACGTTTGCGCTGTCGATCGACCGGGTACTCAACGGGGTCACACGTCCCTTTTCGGCTGGGTGTCGGACAAGATCGGCCGCGAACACACCATGTTCGTCGCCTTCCTGATCGAAGGCATCGGCATCATCCTGCTCGGCCGGTGTGGGCAGGGGCCGTCCTGGTTCATGATTCTCACCGGGCTCGTGTTCCTTGCCTGGGGTGAGATCTACAGCCTGTTCCCGGCCACCTGCGGCGATACCTACGGTTCGCGCTACGCGGCCGCCAACGCCGGTGTGCTGTACACGGCCAAGGGAACCGCCTCACTGCTCGTGCCGTTGTCGAGCATTCTCGCCGCGCAAGGCGGTTGGCACACGGTGTTCTGGGTCGCGGGCGCGCTGAACATCGCGGCGGCCGTGATGGCGCTGCTGGTTCTCAAGCCCATGCGCGCCCGTCTGCGCCGCGGCGACGGTGGCTGACTCAAACGTGTTCCTGAACGCGGTCTATTCAGGGGCAGGCCGCGCGGGAGCGAGGGCAAAGGCATCGCGGTGGCGCTCGCGCAGGAGGTTCTTCTGCACCTTGCCCATCGCATTGCGCGGCAGCTCGGATATGACCCAGACGCGCTTGGGCACCTTGTAGTTGGCGATCCTCGATTTCAGTCGCGCGATGATGGCCTCAGCATCGAGCGCGGCGCCCGGGTGCGCGACCACGACGGCAGCCACCGCCTCGCCGAAATCCGCGTGCGGCAAACCGATCACCGCCGACTCCACCACGCCGGGCATCTCGTCGATGTAGCCCTCGATCTCCTTCGGATACACGTTGTAGCCACCGGAGATGATCAGGTCCTTCGAACGCCCGACCAGTGTCAGGTAGTTCGCCGGCTTGCTTTCGCCCGCCCTGGCGGGGCCGAAGTGGCCGATATCGCCGGTCTTGAAGAACCGGTCGGCGGTGAACTCCTCCGCCGTCTTCTCCACCATCCGCCAGTAGCCGGAGAACACGTTGGGTCCACTGACCTGCACCTGACCGATTTCACCCGTGACACATCGCGATCCGTCATCGCGCACGACCCGCACGGCCACCCCGGGTAACGGCACGCCGACCGTTCCGGCGATGCGATCGCGCGCGGTGCCGAAATACGGGTTCGACGCCAACATGACCGTCTCCGACATGCCGTAGCGCTCGACAATCGTGTGGCCGGAGCGACGCCGGAACTCCTCGAACGTTTCAGTCAGCAGCGGTGCAGAACCGGATACGAAGAGCCGCATGTTGCGGCAGACGTGGCGATCGAATGGCGCTTCGGCGAGCAGGCGCACGTAGTAGGTCGGCACGCCCATCATCACCGTCGAGCGCGGCAGGTGCTTCAGCACCTGCTTCGGGTCGAACTTCGGCAGGAAGATCATCTTCGCGCCGCCGATCAGCGCGGCGTGCGAGGCGACGAACAGCCCATGCACGTGAAACAGTGGCAGCGCGTGCAGCAGCACGTCGGTCTCGCCCGCTTCACGCTCCTCCTTGAAACCCCAGAACTCGTCGAGCGTCAATGCGTTCGACGCCAGGTTGCCATGTGACAGCATGGCCCCCTTGCTGCGGCCGGTCGTTCCTGAGGTGTAGACAATGACGGCGAGGTCAGCGCCCGCGCGCGCCGCGGTGTCGAACTTGTCGGCATACGGCGCCGCCGCGGCGAGCAGCGTTCCATCGCGACGCTCGCCCAGCGTCATCACGTGCCGGCAGCCCGACTCCTGTGCGAGCAGGCCGATCTCGCGTTCGCGGCCTGGGGCACAGACGAAGACCGACGGCCGCGCATCGCCGATGAAATACTCGAGCTCGGTGCGCTGATAGGCGGTATTCAACGGCACGTAGACCAGCCCGGCACGCAGCGTGGCCAGATACAGCAGGAGCGACTCGGGTGATTTTTCGACCTGCACGAGCACACGGGCATCGGGCGGCAGACCCAGTGATGCCAGCCAGCCCGCAATGCGCGCCGATGCAAAGTGAAGGTCACGCCACGAGTAGACGAGCCCCTCCGGGGTCTCGATGCACGGCTGCGTCAGATCGCGCGGCAATCGCGACTCGATCAACGCATAGAGGTTCTCGTTCTTCATGTTCCGGTGCCGCGTGGTGGCCGTCTGGCCAGGCATGCCGCGACACTCTTGCGGTGGTCGTTCGAGGCATGGACGGCGGCGCGGTCGTCCGGTTCACGCTGGGGGAAGACGGTCCCGCGCACGGCGACGCCGCATATCGACGGCTCCTCGACGAAGGGCGCAAACACGCGGCGCAATCCGTTGCACATCGCCACCCGCACCGCATTCAGTTTGCCCGGTGCGTCGAGCGTGACGGTCGCGACCGGCGCGTGCACTTTCAGGTGCATTGAGCCGGTCATCGCCGCGGAGCCAGGCAACGAATTGCCGCCGGTCTCAGTCGAGTTTCGCGCCCGGGGCCTTCGTCCCGTCGGCCCCGCGCCTGATGCCGGCGTTGAGAAAGCGGGCGACGTTGGCCCGGCTGATCGTGCACGGATCGGATCCCTGGCTCTGCCGGATTTCGCGCACGTCGGCCGAGTTGCCGCCGTGGCGGCGCCGCCCGTGGGCGCGCGCAGGCGTCGCCGCCGCCGGGGGGCCATGGCACGATCGAAGCGATCAGCTTGCCGGGCCGGGCCAGAGTGCACGCCGCCCGCGGCGCCGCGATGGTCGAAGCACCGGCCGCAGCCACGATCGCACGGCCTTTCATCGTGTCCCCTTGCCCGATTTGTGGTGTTGCGCGGGCGCAGTCGGCGCTGCCGACCGCGCACGGGTGAAGTAGACCATCAAACAGGCGCCGATCACAACCATCGGAATTGACAGCCACTGCCCCATGGAAAGCCGCAGCGCCAGCAGGCCCAGAAAGCTGTCCGGTTCGCGCCCGAACTCGGCGATGAAGCGCAGCACGCCGTAGCCGATGAGAAAGGCGCACCCGACCACGCCCGCCGGCCGCTGCCTGCGCGAAAAGAGCCACAGGAAGAGGAACAGGAGAACACCTTCCAGGGCGAACTGGTAGAGCTGTGACGGGTGTCGCGCGACGTTGTCTCCCGCCTGCGGGAAGACCATCGCCCAGGGCCAGACGTTCGGGTCCGCCGGGCGTCCCCACAGTTCGCCGTTGATGAAGTTGCCGAGGCGTCCCGCCGCCAGTCCGAGCGGCACCAGCGGGACGACAAAATCGCACACGCGCAGGAACGACTTGCCGCGGCTGCGCGCAAAGAGCCACATCACGATGATCACGCCAATGATGCCGCCGTGCGAGGCCATGCCGCCATGCCAGATCATTAGCGTTTCCAGCGGATTGGCAAGGTAGTAGCCCGGTTTGTAGAACAGCACGTAGCCCAGCCGTCCACCGAGGATGACGCCGAGCACGCCATAGAACAGCAGATCGTCGACGTCCTGCCGGCTCATGCCACGCCATGAGTCCTTGGCGCGCTGCCATCCCAGAAGCATGAAGATCACGAACCCGACCAGGTACATCAGGCCGTACCATCGCACCGCGATGGGACCGATCGAAAACGCAACGGGATCGAACTGGGGATGAACGAGCATCTGATGATGGCTGCGGACTAGAATCGGCCCGATTGTATTGACACTGTCGCCAAACTCCCGTTTCAGGTCCAAATGCCCAGTAACGACCGCTCAAAGAACGTCACGCAGGGCGTGGCGCGCTCGGCCAATCGCGCGATGTACTACGCGATGGGCTACAAGGACGCCGACTTTGACAAACCCATGGTTGGCGTGGCCAATGGCCATTCGACGATCACGCCCTGCAACTCAGGCTTGCAGAGGCTCGCCGACGCGGCGGTGGCGGAAATTGCCAAGGGCAACGCCAATGCGCAGGTGTTCGGCGTACCGACGATCTCCGATGGCATCGGCATGGGCACCGAGGGCATGAAGTACTCGCTGGTGTCGCGCGAGGTGATCGCCGACTGCATCGAGACCTGCGTCAACGGCCAGTGGATGGATGGTGTGATCGTCATCGGCGGCTGCGACAAGAACATGCCGGGCGGCATGATGGCGATTGCCCGGTGCAACGTGCCGGCGATCTATGTCTATGGCGGCACGGTCAAACCCGGACGCTACAGAGGCAAGGACCTGACCATCGTCTCCGCGTTCGAGGCGGTGGGCGAATTCACCGCGGGGCGCTTGAGCGAGGCGGACTTCAAGGAAATCGAGCGGCGCTGCATTCCCGGCTCGGGCTCCTGTGGTGGGATGTACACCGCAAACACGATGAGTTCGTCGTTCGAGGCGCTCGGCATGAGCCTGCCGTATTCATCAACGCAGGCGAATCCCGATCCGGAGAAAGTCGAGTCGACGGCGGAGGCGGCGCGCGTGCTGATCGAGGCGATCAGGAACCAGCTCAAGCCGAGCGACATCATCACGCGCAAGTCGATCGAGAACGCGATTGCCCTGATCATGGCGGTGGGGGGCAGCACCAACGCCTTGCTGCACTACCTTGCCATCGCGCACTCGGCCGGCGTGCCGTTTACGATCGACGATTTCGAGGCGATTCGCCGCAACGTGCCGGTCCTGTGCGACCTCAAGCCGTCCGGCAAGTACGTGGCCACCGACCTGCATCGTGCGGGTGGCATCCCGCAGGTGCTCAAGATGCTGCTGGTCAACGGTCTGCTGCATGGCGATTGCCTGACGATCACCGGCCGGACCATGGCCGAGATGCTCGGGGATGTTCCTGCCGCGCCGAGGGCGGACCAGGACGTGATCCATCCCTTCAACAGACCGCTGTATGCGCACGGCCACCTGGCGATCCTCAAGGGCAACCTCGCGCCCGAAGGCTGCGTGGCGAAGATCACCGGCCTGAAGAATCCGCAGATCACCGGGCCGGCACGCGTCTTCGACTCCGAGGACGCGGCGATGGACGCCATATTGGCCGACAGGATCCGGGCCGGCGACGTCGTCGTGATCCGCTACGAGGGGCCGAAGGGCGGACCCGGGATGCGTGAAATGCTGTCGCCGACCTCGGCCCTGATCGGCAAAGGACTGGGCGAAAGCGTCGGGCTGATCACTGACGGGCGCTTTTCCGGCGGCACTTGGGGCATGGTGGTCGGCCACGTGGCGCCCGAAGCGTTCGTCGGCGGCAACATCGCGCTGATTCAGGAGGCCGATTCGATCACCATCGACGCGCACCAGCTGCTATTGCAGTTGAACGTCAACGAGGAGGAATTGAAGCGTCGGCGCGCCGCGTGGAAGCCGCCGGCGCCGCGCTACACGAAAGGTGTGCTGGCGAAATTCGCCAAGCTGGTGTCGACCGCGAGCAAGGGGGCGATCACCGACGAGCGGCTTTTCTAGTGCGCGTCGACCGCCGCTTCAGCGGCGTACGCGGTTGTGCTTGCCGCGTTCAAGCGCCTGCTTGATGCGCTTTTCCTTGGCCAGCCGAAGCTCGTCGAACGCCTTCTTCTTGTCGAATCCCAGGTGGCGTTCGATGAATTCAAACCATACGAAGGCCGCCGCGAAGGGCAGCGCGACCCACCACCAGGACAACTCCTCGATGGGCGGCGGAAAACCCATCAACTTCAGCGCCAGCAGGACAAACGCGAAGATCAGCAGCCACATTTGACGTCATCCGCAATGTGAAATCATGTCCGGCAACTATGCCCCCGGCCAGGCTCCCGGGTCAACGATTGTCTGACTGAGCCGTTAGACTCCCGGACCAGCGGATCGCCTCTTTGACCGTCTCACTAACGGAGCGCCTCATGAAACAGCTTGCCCTTATCGTCGTCGCGGGACTGACGCTTGCCAGCGGTGCGGCCTATGCCAATGCCGATCTCGCGAAGGCCAAGAACTGCCTGGCATGCCACACGCTGGACAAGAAGCTGGTCGGACCGGCGTACAAGGAGGTGGCCGCGAAGTACGCGAGCGACAAAGACGCCGCCAACAAGCTGTCGAAGAAGATCCGCGAAGGCGGTGTCGGCGTGTGGGGTCAAGTGCCCATGCCCGCCAACCCGCAGGTAAGCGAGGCTGAGGCGCAGACGCTCGCCAAGTGGGTGCTGTCGATCAAGTAGTCGAATAGGGGCGGGTAGCCGCACAGCCAGGCCCCACGCCGGCGTCCCCGGCGCGCCACGACTGCGCCCATCGAAACGTTGTCCCACCTTGCGACCCCGGGTCGCGCGAGTACAATGCCGCGCTTTCGCGGCCGGACGTCCCGCTTTGCCGGTTGCCGAATTCTGAGCGGGATTCGTGATTGAAGAAGCGTCGAGGAGAACATCACATGGTAAGGATCATCAAGCTTGCACCGGTCGCGATCGCGGTTGCACTTGCCCTGGTTGCCTGCGGCAAGAAGGAAGAGCCGGCCAAAATGGAAGCGGCCAAGGCGGCGCCGCCCGCTGAGACCCTGATCAAGATCGGCCACGTTGCGCCGCTGACGGGCGGCATCGCCCACCTGGGCAAGGACAACGAGAACGGCGCGCGGATGGCGATCGACGAGATCAACGCCGCCGGCGGCGTCAAGGCGGGCGACAAGACCTACAAGCTCGAACTCGTCGCCGAGGACGACAAGGCGGACCCGAAGGAAGGCACGATCGCTGCGCAGAAGATCGTCGACTCCGGTGCCGTCGCAGTCGTCGGCCACCTGAACTCGGGTACCTCGATCCCGGCCTCCAAGCTTTATTCGGATGCCGGCATGACGCAGATTTCACCGTCGGCGACCAATCCAAAGCTGACCGACCAGGGCTTCAAGACGACGTTCCGCGTGGTTGCCAACGACAACCAGCAAGGCGCCGTGCTCGCCAACTACGCCGCGAGCGAAATGAAGGCGAAGACCATTGCCATCATCGACGACCGCACCGCATACGGCCAGGGCTTGGCGGATGTGGTCGAACGGGTCGCAAAGGAAAAGGGCCTGAAGGTCGTCGCCCGCGAATTTACCAACGACAAAGCGACTGATTTCAACGCGATCCTGACCAAAGTCCGGGCAACCAAGCCCGATGTCGTGATGTACGGCGGCATGGACGCCACCGCGGGCCCGATGGCCAAGCAGATGAAGCAGCTTGGCATCAAGGCGCCGATGCTGGCGGGCGATGGCGTGTGTTCGCCCGAGTTCATCAAGCTGGCGGGCGACGCCTCCGGTGTGCTGACCTGCTCGATGGCCGGCGAGGCGGTCGAGAAGCTCGCCAAGGGCGAAGAATTCAAGGCGAATTACAAGGCCAAGTTCAACCAGGACGTGCAGGTCTATTCGCCCTACAGCTACGACGCCGTGTACGTGATTGCCGATGCCATCAAGCGCGCAGGCAAGGCGGAGCGCGCTGCGATCACCGCGGCGATGCCGGCGACCAACTACGTCGGGCTGACCGGCACGATCGCGTTCGACGAGAAAGGCGACATCAAGAACGGCGCCATCTCGATGTTCAAGGTGAAGGAAGGCAAACTCGAGTACATCTCGACCTCGCACTAGGTGCGACGCAATAATCGAGAAACGGCACCTGCGGGTGCCGTTTTTCTTGCAGGTGTGTGCTGCAGCATGGCATCTTGATACGATGCGCGCTCGCGCGAGCAGAACAAGAAGCCGCTGCGCCAGAGAGGCCTCATGGAAACGTTGATCCAGCAGATCTTGAACGGCTTGGTGCTCGGTAGCCTCTATTCGCTGATCGCGCTCGGTTACACGATGGTGTACGGGATCCTGAACCTGATCAACTTCGCGCATGGCGACGTGCTGATGGTCGGGGCGCTCACCGCATGGTGGGTCATCACGAAGCTGATGCAGGCGTACCCCGGCATGCCCGGATGGATTCTGATGCTCATTGGCGTTGGCGTTGCAATTCCGGTCTGCGTGATCGTCAGCCTGATCATCGAGCGCGTCGCCTACCGGCCGCTGCGCAATGCGCCGCGGCTGGCGCCGTTGATCACGGCGATCGGCGTCTCGATCGTGCTGCAGACGCTGGCCATGATGATCTGGGGTCGCAACTACCTGACGTTTCCCCAGTTGCTGCCGTCTGATCCTCTCAGTTTTCTGGGCGCGACCGTGACCGTGACCAAGCTGCTGGTGATCGCGCTGTCGGCCATCATCATGATCGGACTGATGCTGCTGGTGAACCGCACCAAGCTCGGCCGCGCGATGCGCGCGACGGCAGAAAATCCGCGCGTGGCCGGCCTGATGGGCGTGAATCCGAACTATGTGATTGCGCTCACCTTCGCGATCGGTGCCGCGCTCGCCGCGGTCGCCGGCGTGATGATCGCGGCGACCTACTCGGTCGTGCACTTCTACATGGGATTCATTCCCGGGCTGAAGGCGTTCACCGCGGCGGTGCTGGGCGGCATCGGCAATATTCCGGGCGCGATGGTGGGCGGAATATTGCTCGGCCTGATCGAGGCGCTCGGAGCCGGTTACATCGGGCAACTCACGGGCGGCATTCTCGGTTCGAACTATCAGGACGTGTTCGCCTTCATCGTGCTCTGTTTGGTGCTAATCCTGCGACCCTCCGGGTTGCTCGGCGAGCGCGTTGCCGACCGCGCTTAGGAGAGAAAACGATGACCCTCTTCTTTCCCAGCCTGCGCGACAAACCGATGGCGGCCTTTGCCGCCACGTTCGCGGTGGCAGCGGTGCTGGTGGTTCTTCCGTTTGTCGCCGGGTACTTCGGCAACGCCTGGGTGCGTGCGTTGGCGTTTGCGGCGTTGTACGTGATGCTGGCACTCGGCCTGAACATTGTGGTCGGCTTCGCCGGGTTGCTCGATCTCGGCTACATCGCGTTCTACGCGGTCGGCGCCTACACGTATTCGCTGCTCGCCTCGCCGCACTTGACCGGCAACTTCGAGTCGCTGGCAGCCATGTTCCCCCATGGGTTGCACAACTCCGTCTGGACGGTCATTCCGCTCGGTGCCGCGATTGCGGCGTTCTTCGGCGTGGCGCTCGGGGCGCCGGTGCTCAAGCTGCGTGGCGACTATCTGGCGATCGTCACGCTCGGGTTCGGCGAGATCATCCGTATCTTCCTGAACAACCTGAATGCGCCGCTGAATTTCACCAACGGGCCGCAGGGCATCACGCTGATCGATTCGGTGAAGATCTTCGGCGTCGATTTCTCCAAGACGCAGACCCCGTTCGGCATTTCGCTGCCGTCCGTCTACCTGTACTACTACCTGTTCCTGTTCCTGATGGTCGTCGCGATCATCATCTGCATACGACTGCAGGATTCGCGGCTCGGGCGCGCATGGATGGCGATCCGCGAGGATGACGTCGCCGCCAAGGCGATGGGCATCAACGTGCGCAACGTCAAGCTGCTGGCATTCGCGCTCGGGGCGACCTTCGGCGGGGTGTCGGGCACCATGTTCGCAGCGTTCCAGGGGTTCGTTTCGCCCGAATCGTTTTCGCTGATGGAGTCCATCATCGTTCTGGCGATGATCGTGCTCGGCGGCCTCGGCCATATTCCCGGCGTGATCCTCGGCGCGGTGCTGCTGTCGGTGTTTCCCGAGGTGCTGCGATACACGGTGGTGCCGATCCAGGAGCAGTTGTTCGGCAAGGTGCTGGTCGAGGCCGAGGTCCTGCGCATGCTGCTTTATGGTCTGGCGATGGTGTTCGTGATGCTGTATCGGCCCAAGGGGCTGTGGCCCGCGCCGGAGCACGGCATGAATCCTGCGGCGCGGCCTGGCAAGCCGCAGGCTGCCTGACGTGAGGGTGATGCGATGAGCGAGATCGTTCTGAACGTCAAGGGCGTCAACAAGCGTTTCGGCGGGCTGCAGGCGCTGTCCGAGGTCGGCATTCAGATCACGCGCGGGCAGATCTACGGCCTGATCGGGCCCAATGGCGCCGGCAAGACCACATTCTTCAACGTCATCACCGGGCTGTATCAGCCGGACTCGGGCTCGTTCGAACTGGACGGCAAACCGTATTCACCGAGCGAGCCGCACAAGGTGGCCGCGGCCGGTATCGCGCGCACGTTTCAGAACATCCGGCTCTTTCCCGAAATGACGGCGCTCGAGAACGTGATGGTCGGCCGCCACGTGCGCACCAAGGCCACGGCCCTGGGTGCCGTGCTGCGCACGCGCGCCACGCTGCTCGAAGAGGCGGCGATCAAGAAGCGAGGCCTGGAGTTGCTCGAGTACGTCGGCATCGCCAAGTACGCCGACTACCAGGCGCGCACGCTCGCCTACGGCGATCAACGCCGGCTCGAGATCGCGCGCGCGCTCGCCACCGATCCCAAGGTGCTCGCCCTGGACGAGCCCGCCGCCGGCATGAACGCGACGGAAAAGATGTCGCTGCGCGGGCTGCTGTCGAGCATCAGCAAGGACGGTGTCACGATCCTGCTGATCGAGCACGATGTGAAGCTCGTGATGGGGCTGTGCGATCGCGTCACCGTGCTCGACTACGGCAAGACGATTGCCGAAGGCACGCCGGCCGACGTGCAGCGCGATGCGAAGGTGATCGAGGCTTACCTCGGTGCCGCGCACAAGCCCGCCGCCGGAAAGGAGGCTGCATGACGCTGGCGTCCGTCTCCCGCTCCCCCGGCCCCGGTAGCGCGCGGGGTGAGGGGAGCTATCCGCGCTGCTGCGCGTTTCCGAAGCGGGAGGCGGCATGAGCGCGGTCGTCCTCAAGATTGCAGGATTGAAAGTCGCCTATGGCGGCATCCAGGCGGTCAAGGGTGTCGACCTCGAAGTGCGCGCCGGCGAACTCGTGACGCTGATCGGTGCCAACGGCGCCGGCAAGACGACCACGTTGAAGGCGATCACCGGCACGCAGGCGTGGAGCGGCGCGGTCGAGTACATGGGCCAGTCCACGCGCGGCATGGCGCCGTATCAGTTGCTGATGCAGGGACTGGCCATGGTGCCGGAGGGTCGCGGCGTGTTTGCGCGCATGTCGGTGACCGAAAACCTGCAGATGGGCGCCTTCTCACGCAACGACGCTGCCGAGATCAGGACCGACCTGGAGCAGATGTTTGACACCTTCCCGCGCCTGCGCGAGCGCGCGCGGCAGCTCGCGGGGACGCTCTCGGGCGGCGAGCAGCAGATGCTGGCGATGGCACGCGCACTGATGAGCCGGCCCAAGCTGCTGCTGATGGACGAGCCGTCGATGGGGTTGTCGCCGATGATGGTCGAGAAGATCTTCGAAGTCGTGCGCAGCGTATCGGCGCGGAAGATTCCCGTGCTGCTGGTCGAGCAGAACGCTCGCCTCGCGCTCGAGGCCGCACATCGCGCCTACGTGATGGAATCCGGACTCATCACGCTGTCCGGCGTTGCGAGCGAAATGCTGAATGACGCCAAGGTGCGCGAGGCGTACCTGGGAGAAGCAGGCGTATAGACGCTCGTGCTGCCTCGGGTGCGCTCAGCCGGCTGGTAAAGACAGGCCGCGAATCACCTCCGGCGGCGCCTGCACAAGTTCGATCAGCACTCCTTCGCCGCCGATCGGGGACTCATCGCTCGCCTTCGGGTGGATGAAGCAGATGTCGTATCCCGCCGCTCCCTTGCGGATGCCGCCGGGCGCGAAGCGCACGCCGTGCGCAGTCATCCAAGCCACTGCGGCCGGTAGGTCATCGACCCACAATCCGACGTGATTCAGCGGCGTGGCGTGCACCGCCGGTTTCTTGTCGGGGTCCAGCGGCTGCATCAGGTCCACTTCGACTTCGTGCGCACCGGCGCCGATCGCGCAGACGTCCTCGTCCACGTTCTCGCGCTCGGAGACGAAGTTGCTCTTCACCGTGAGCCCGAATACGTCGACCCACAGCGACTTCAGCCGCGCCTTGTCGATGCCACCGATGGCGATCTGCTGGATACCCAGCACCTTGAAGGGACGAGTCTGGGCGCTCATGCGGCGGCCTTGAAGCGGACGATCGGCTGATCGACCGCGAGGCTATCGCCCTTCTGCGCCAACACCTGGTCGACGACCACGTCGGCGATGGCATACAGCACGTTCTCCATCTTCATCGCCTCGATCACCGCGAGCCGCTCGCCGGCCTTGACTTCCTGGCCGGGCTGAACCGCCAGATCGACCAGCAGCCCGGGCATGGGCGATAGCAGGAACGCGCTCATATCGGGCGGCGCCTTGAACGGCATCTTGCGCAGCAGTTCGTCGGCGTGGGGCGACAGCACCTGCGCCTCGAGCTGCACGCCGTTGTGCGTGAGCCGATAGCGCAAGCCATGCCGGTCGATCTGCATCACCAGCGGTTTGCCATCGAGGTGCCCGGTGAACCGCGTGTCGCGCAATTGCCACTCGGTCGTCAGCGTGTGCGTGCGGCCGTCGCAGATCACCGTGAAGCCGCCGGTGATCGGCGCGACGCTGACCGAATGGCCGGCGTCGCCCAGCCGCACCACGAAGTGCGCTGGCGGGCGTACCTCGTGCCCCGGCAACTGGCCGCTGATGCGCACCGCGCGCTCACGCAGCCGGCGGTGGACGGCCGCGGCCGCGCATAGCAGCGCCTCGGTGTTGGCCTCGCTGGGCTCGACACCCCTGAAGCCGCGCGGGAAGTACTGGGCGATGAAGCCGGTGTTGAACTGCCCCGCCACGAATTGTGGATGGTTCAGCAGCGCCGCCTGAAACGCGATGTTCGAACTGATGCCGCGGATCACGAACGCATTGAGCGCATCGCGCATGCGTTCGATTGCATCCTTGCGGTCGGTGCCGTGCACGATCAGTTTGGCGATCATCGAGTCGTAATACATGGGAATCTCGCCACCCTCGTACACGCCGGTGTCGACCCGCACACCGGTGTTCGCGGGTGCTCCAGCGGCCACGATCGTGCACTCCGGCGGCTGGAACTGCACCAGCCGCCCGGTCGACGGCAAAAAACCGCGCAACGGATCTTCCGCGTTGATGCGGCATTCCATTGCCCAGCCGTTGCGTCTGATGTCCGCCTGGGTGAACGGCAGCTTTTCGCCCGCCGCCACGCGCAGCATCAGTTCCACCAGATCGAGCCCGGTGATGCACTCGGTCACGGGGTGCTCGACCTGCAGCCGCGTGTTCATCTCCAGGAAGTAGAAGCTCTGATCCTTTCCGACCACGAATTCGACCGTGCCGGCGCTCTGATACTTCACCGCGCGCGCCAGCGCCACCGCCTGCTCTCCCATTGCGCGACGGGTCGCCTCAGAGATGAATGGTGACGGCGCCTCCTCGATCACCTTCTGGTGCCGGCGCTGGATCGAGCACTCGCGTTCCCACAGATACACGTAGTTGCCGTGCGCATCGCCGAGCACCTGGATCTCGATGTGGCGCGGCTCTTCGACGTACTTCTCGATGAAGACGCGATCGTCGCCAAAGCTGGCGCGCGCCTCGTTGCGACAGGTGGTGAAGCCATCGAACGTCTCGCGGTCGTTGAACGCCACGCGCAGCCCCTTGCCGCCGCCGCCGGCGCTCGCCTTGATCATCACCGGATAGCCGACGCCACGGGCGATTTCGACCGCCCGTTCGGGCGTATCGATCGCCTCGTTGTGACCCGGAATGACGTTGACCTTCGCCTCGAGGCCGAGCTTCTTGGACGCAATCTTGTCGCCCATCGCCGCGATCGAATAGTGCTTCGGACCGATGAAGACGATGCCTTCCTCCTCGACCCGGCGCGCGAACTCCTCGTTCTCCGAGAGGAAGCCGTAGCCGGGATGCACCGCCTGCGCACCCGTGTCCTTGCACGCCGCGATGATCTTGTCCATCGACAGGTACGACTCGCGGCTCGGCGCGCCGCCGATCAGAACCGACTCGTCGGCCATTTCCACATGCAGCGCATCGCGGTCGGCCTCCGAATACACGGCGACCGTCCTGATGCCCATCTTCTTCGCCGTCTTGATCACCCGGCAGGCGATTTCGCCACGGTTTGCGATCAGTATCTTCTTGAACATGTCCGACCTCACAGCGGGATGTTCCCGTGCTTGCGCCACGGGTTTTCCAGCTTCTTGTTTCCCAGCATCGCCAGCGAGCGGCAGATGCGCTTTCGCGTCTCGTGCGGCTGGATCACGTCGTCGATGAAGCCGCGCGCGCCGGCGACGAATGGGTTGGCGAAGCGCTCCTTGTACTCTGCTTCGCGCGCAGCGAGCTTGTCCGGATCGTTCTTGTCCTCGCGGAAGATGATCTCCACCGCGCCTTTCGGCCCCATCACCGCGATCTCCGCGTTCGGCCACGCGAGATTGACGTCGCCGCGCAGGTGCTTGGAACTCATCACGTCGTAGGCGCCGCCGTACGCCTTGCGTGTGATCACGGTGATCTTCGGCACCGTGCACTCGGCGAACGCGTACAGAAGCTTCGCGCCGTGCTTGATGATGCCGCCATACTCTTGCGCCGTCCCGGGCATGAATCCCGGCACGTCGACAAAGGTCAGCACTGGGATATTGAAGGCATCGCAGAAGCGCACGAAGCGTGCCGCCTTGATCGAGCTCTTGATATCGAGGCATCCGGCCAGCACCAGCGGCTGGTTGGCGACGATCCCCACCGTGCGCCCGTCCATGCGACCGAAGCCGATGATGATGTTCTTTGCGTTGTCGGGTGCTATCTCGAAGAAGTCGTTGTCGTCGACGGTCTTGACGATCGCCTCCTTCATGTCGTACGGCTTGTTCGCGTTGGATGGCACCAGCGTGTCGAGCGAGCGGTCCATACGGTCGGCCGGATCGTCGGTCCGTCGCACCGGCGGCTTCTCGCGGTTGTTCAGCGGCAGGTAGTTGTACAGGCGCCGCAGCATCAGCAGCGCCTCGACATCGTTTTCGAACGCGAGGTCGGCCACGCCGGAGCGCGTGGTGTGCGAAATGGCACCACCGAGTTCCTCGGCGGTGACCTCTTCGTGCGTCACCGTCTTCACGACCTCGGGGCCGGTCACGAACATGTAGGCGCTGTCCTTGACCATGAAGATGAAGTCGGTCATCGCCGGGCTGTACACAGCGCCGCCGGCGCAGGGACCCATGATCATGCTGATCTGCGGGATCACGCCGGAGGCGAGCACGTTGCGCTGGAACACGTCCGCATAGCCGCCGAGCGAAGCCACGCCCTCCTGGATGCGCGCGCCGCCCGAATCATTCAGGCCGATCACGGGTACGCCGACCTTGATTGCGTGGTCCATGATCTTGCAGATCTTCTCGGCGTGCGCCTCGGACAGCGCGCCGCCGAACACCGTGAAGTCCTGACTGAAGACGAACGCCAGGCGGCCGTTGATCGTGCCGTAGCCGGTGACGACGCCATCACCGGGGACCTTGTTATCGGCCATGCCGAAATCGACGCAGCGGTGCTCGACGAACATGTCCCATTCCTCGAACGTGCCCTCGTCGAGCAGCAGTTCGATCCGCTCGCGCGCGGTGAGCTTTCCCTTCGTGTGCTGTGCGTCGATGCGCTTCTGGCCGCCGCCGAGCCGTGCCGCGGCGCGCTTCTTTTCCAATTGTTCGATGATGATGTGCATGGTGTGGTGTCCCCCTGAGGTGCGATCAATCCGTCAGGTCGAGCAGTCGTCGCGCCGCGACCGACGCAGCGATGCGTCCCTGCTTCACCTGTTCCGACAGTTCCGGCAGCGCTGCCTTGACCCTGGCGTTGCGGCGGAAGCGATGCTTGAGCCCCGCCTCGATGCGTTCCCACATCCAGGCCTGGTCCTGCGCATGGCGCCGCGCCGCGAGCGCGCCACGGGTGACCTGAAGATGCCGGAAGCGTTGCACCGCCGCCCAGAAACGGTCGATGCCGTCAGCCTTCAGCGCGCTCACCTGCATCACTTCGGGATGCCAGATGGCACGGTCATGGTGTACATGTTCCGGATGGCCGTGCAGCCCCAACAGCCGCAGCGCCGAGGAGATCTGCGCCTGCGCGCGCGTGGCGGCGGCCGCATCCAGGTCGGCCTTGTTGATCACCACGAGGTCCGCCAGTTCCGTCACACCCTTCTTGATCGCCTGCAGATCGTCGCCGGCGTTGGGCAGCTGCATCAGCACGAACATGTCGGTCATGCCGGCCACTGCGGTTTCGCTCTGGCCGACGCCGACCGTCTCGACGATCACGATGCCGTAGCCGGCTGCCTCGCAGACCAGCATCGCCTCACGCGTCTTCTCGGCCACCCCGCCGAGCGTGCCGCCTGCCGGACTCGGCCGGATAAAGGCGCCTGGCTCGACCGACAACCGCTCCATCCGCGTCTTGTCGCCGAGGATCGAGCCGCCGGAGACGCTCGACGACGGATCGACCGCGAGTACGGCGACGCGGTGCCCATGCTCGATCAGGTACAGGCCGAGCGCCTCGATGAACGTCGACTTGCCCACGCCTGGCACGCCCGAGATGCCGAGCCGGAACGACTTGCCGCTCGCCGGCAGCAGCGCATTCAGGACCGAGTCGGCGCGCACCCGATGATCGGGGCGCGTCGACTCCAGCAGCGTGATCGTCTTCGCGATCGCGCGCCGCTGTGCGGGGCCAGGTTCGCCGAGCACGCCGTCGACCAGTGCCTGGTCCGCGAATGCGAGCACCTGCGTCCGCCCTATCTGCCGCCGTGCGCCTTGCGAATCTGCGCCAGCACTTCGCGCGCGCTGGTGGGGATCGGCGTGCCGGGACCGAAGATGCCCTTGACGCCGGCCGCGTAGAGGAAATCGTAGTCCTGCTTCGGGATCACGCCGCCGACGAACACGGCGATGTCGTCGCCGCCCTGCTTCTTCAACTCGGCGATGATCGCGGGCACCAGCGTCTTGTGGCCCGCGGCCAGGGTCGACACGCCGATCGCGTGCACATCGTTCTCGATCGCCTGGCGCGCGCATTCCTCCGGAGTCTGGAACAGCGGCCCGATATCGACGTCGAAGCCCAGATCGGCGTACGCGGTCGCGATCACCTTGGAGCCGCGATCGTGGCCGTCCTGGCCAAGCTTCGCGACCATGACGCGCGGCCGCCGGCCGTACTGCTCGCCAAACGCCGCGATCTCGGATTTCAGGCGGTTCCACTCGTCGGCTGCGCCGTCCGCGTCCTGATACGCCATCGCGTACACCCCCGTCACCTTCTGAATGTCGGCGCGATGGCGACCAAAGACCTGCTCCAGCGCGCCGCTCACTTCGCCCACCGTCGCGCGCAGGCGGATCGCCTTGATCGACACTTCGAGCAGATTGCCGTGCCCGGCGCGCGCGCATGCGGTCAATGCCTCGAGCGCGGCTGCCACCTTGGCGGAGTCGCGCGTTGCCTTGACTTTCTGCAGGCGCGCGATCTGGTTCTCGCGCACCTTGTGGTTGTCGACCTCCAGCGTATCGACTGCGTCTTCGCGGTCAAGCCGGTACTTGTTGACGCCGACGATCACGTCGTGGCCCGAGTCGATGCGCGCCTGCTTCTCGGCCGCGCTCGCTTCGATCTTCAGTTTGGCCCAGCCCGAGGCGACCGCGCGCGTCATGCCACCGAGCGCCTCGACTTCCTCGATGATCGCCCAGGCCTTGTCCGCCATCTGCTGCGTCAGCGTTTCCATCAAGTAGCTGCCAGCCCATGGATCGACCACGTGCGTGATGTGCGACTCCTCCTGCAGGATCACCTGCGTGTTGCGCGCGATGCGCGCGGAAAAGTCCGACGGCAGCGCGATCGCCTCGTCGAGGCTGTTGGTGTGCAGGCTCTGCGTGCCGCCGAACACCGCGGCCATCGCTTCGATCGTCGTGCGCACCACGTTGTTGTACGGGTCCTGCTCGGTGAGCGACCAGCCCGAGGTCTGGCAGTGGGTACGCAGCATCAGGCTCTTGGGGTTCTTCGCGCCGAAACCCTTCATGATCCGGCACCACAGCAGGCGCGCGGCGCGCATCTTGGCGATCTCGAGGTAGAAGTTCATGCCGATCGCCCAGAAAAACGACAGACGCCCGGCGAACTCGTCGACATCGAGCCCACGCGCGAGCGCCGTCTTCACGTACTCCTTGCCGTCGGCGAGCGTGAACGCGAGTTCGAGCGCCTGGTTGGCGCCGGCTTCCTGCATGTGATAGCCGGAGATCGAGATCGAGTTGAAGCGCGGCATCTTCTTCGCCGTGTACTCGATGATGTCGGCAACGATCCGCATCGACGGCTCGGGCGGATAGATGTACGTGTTGCGGACCATGAACTCCTTCAGGATGTCGTTCTGGATGGTCCCGGCGAGCTTGTCCTGCGCCACGCCCTGCTCTTCCGCCGCGACGACATAGCCGGCCAGTACCGGCAGCACCGCGCCGTTCATCGTCATCGAGACGCTGACCTTGTCGAGCGGGATGCCGTCGAACAGGATCTTCATGTCCTCGACGGTGTCGATTGCCACGCCCGCCTTACCGACGTCACCCACCACGCGCGGATGGTCCGAGTCGTAGCCGCGATGGGTCGCCAGGTCGAACGCGACCGAGACGCCCTGCCCGCCGCCATCGAGCGTGCGACGGTAGAACGCGTTCGATTCCTCCGCGGTGGAAAAGCCCGCATACTGGCGGATCGTCCACGGCCGCACCGCGTACATCGTCGCCTGCGGGCCGCGCAGGTATGGCTCAAATCCGGGCAGCGTGTCGACGTAGGGCAGCGCGCGAGTGTCGGCCGCCGTGTACAGCGGCTTGACCGTGATGCCTTCCGGCGTCTTCCAGTTGAGCGCCTCGACCCGGCCGCCTGGCGCAGACTTCGCTGCCGCCTGCGCCCACTGTTCGAGTGTGGCGGGCGAAAACTCGGGAGTTTCGGACATCGCTGTTCTCCTCGTTACGGCCGGCGCTGCGCGCCCTCGGCCACGGGCGCGCACCGATACGCTAGCGCGCCGCGGTGACCGACCACCGTTGCTTGCCGGCGATCATACCTGATGCATAATTATGTATTCAAATCTCACGCCGACCTGCCGCAACCGCCGGATCATGCCGCTTGCCACTGCCGCCACGTCCCCGCAACGCATGCTGTCGCCGCGTGCGCTGTACCAGGACGTGGCCGAGCGCCTGCGCCAGCAAATCTTCAGCCGCGAGCTCGAACCCGGGAGCTGGATCGACGAACAGAAGCTCGCCGCCGAGTACGGCATCAGCCGTACGCCGCTGCGCGAAGCGCTGAAGGTGCTGGCGGTCGAAGGGCTGGTGACGATGAAGGTGCGCCGCGGCGCCTACGTCACCGAGATGTCGCGCACCGATGTGGCGCAGGTCTATCACCTGCTCGGCCTGCTCGAAAGCGATGCCGCCGGCGCGGTGGCGCGCAACGCCAGCGACGCGCAGTTGGCCGAACTGAAGACGCTGCACGAGCGGCTCGAAAAACAGGTGCGCAGCCGCGAGGCATTCTTCGCCGCCAACGAGCAGTTTCACATGAAGCTGCTCGAAATTGCCGGCAACCGCTGGCGGCAGCAGATTGTGGTCGATCTGCGCAAGGTGATGAAACTGAATCGCCACCACTCCCTGTTCAAGCACGGGCGGATGGCCAGCTCGCTGCACGAGCATCGCGAGCTGATGGCCGCGCTCGAGGATCGCGACGCGCGCGCCGCCACGCGCGTGATGCGCCTGCACTTCGAAAACGGGCTGGAAGCGGCGGGCGACTGACTCCGCCTCCGCACTGCCTCAAACCCCGAGCCGCTGCATCCAGTCCGCGAGCAGCCGCGCCTGCGCGTCGCCTCGTGCATGCGCAGCGCGCACCGCCGCCCGATCCTCCGCAGATCGGTTCTGGCTCAGCTTGAACTTGCCTTCAAGCTCCTCGACAGCGATCGTCAGACCGACCACGCCGCGCTTCATCTTCTCGCGGAACTCCGCGCCGAGTTCATCCCACTGTGCCCGATACGGCGGATCGTGGCGCTCAATCAGCGTCTTCAGGATAAGTTCCTTGGCTGCGCTGTCGTGCGTGACGTGGATGCGTCCGCGCGCCTGCACCACGATGTAGTTCCAGGTCGGCACTGCCGCGCGCGCCGCATACCACGCCGGCGCCACATACGCATTCGGTCCGTGGAAGATCGCGGTCACTTCTTCCTCGTCCCGCCACTGCGACCAGTGCGGATTCGCGTGCGCGACATGGCCGAGCAGGCGCAGCCCCGCTGCCGACTCCTCGACTTCGAGCGGCAGGTGCGTGAACGACGGCGCGCCGTCGTTCACGGAGACGAGCGTGGCGAGCGGATGCGCGCGCACCAGCTGCAGCAGATGCGCGCGTTCGGCAACGACGAAGTGCCTGGGCTGGTACCAGGTCATTGCAGTCCCGTCCACTCGGGCAGGCCCAGCATCAGGTTCATGTTCTGCACCGCGGCGCCGCTTGCGCCCTTGCCCAGGTTGTCCAGACGCGCCACCAGCAACGCCTGCTGCGCGGCGTCGTTGGCGAACACAAACACTTCGAGCCGGTTGGTGAAGTTCAGCGCTTCCGGCTCGAGGTAGGCGTTTTCGCGCGCGGCGGCCAGATCGTTCAATGGACGCACGGCGATGAATCGTTCACCGGCAAAGTGTTCGGTCAGCGCCGCATGCAGGTCCGCGCCGCGCGGCACGCGCGGCAGCGCACCGAGTTGCAGCGGCACGGTGACCAGCATGCCGCGCCGGAAGTGGCCCACCGACGGTGAGAACACCGGTGCGCGCCTGAGCAGTCCGTGCCAGCGCATCTCGTCGACGTGCTTGTGCCTGAGCGTCAATCCGTACGCGCCGAAATTCCCCGGATGCGCGCCCGGCGCCGGGTTCTCGAAGGTCTCGATCATTTTGCGCCCGCCGCCAGTGTAACCGGACACCGCGTGCACCGTGACCGGAAAATCCTCGGGCACCAGGCCATGCTCGCGCAGCGGCCGCATCACGGCGAGGAATCCGCTCGGATAGCAACCCGGATTCGACACCCGCTTCGCAGCCGCGACTGCCGCGCGCTGCGTGCGCGTCAGCTCCGGAAAACCGTAGATCCAGCCGGCGGCCGTGCGATGCGCGGTGCTGGCATCGATCACGCGCGTACGATCGTTGGCGATCAGCGCCACGGTCTCGCGCGCCGCATCGTCCGGTAGGCAAAGAATGACCAGATCGACACTGTTGACGATGTCGCGTTTCGCGGCCGCATCCTTCGCTTTCTCGCGCGCCATGCTGAGTACTTCAACGTCGTTGCGACCGGCCAACCGCTGACGGATCTCCAGCCCGGTCGTGCCGTGCTCGCCATCGATGTAGACGGTCGCCTTGTTCATGCCGATTTCTCCTGCAGGTAGACAGCGGGATTGTGCCTCTCCATCCAGACCCGCGGGCTCGCCAGTGCCTGGAAACCATACGCGGCGTACAGCGTGCCCGCATCTCGCGAGGTGAGTGCAAAGCGCCGCAGACCCTGCAGATCCGGATGCGCGAATGCGGCATCGAGCATTTTGCGCGCGAGGCCCCGGCCGCGCCAAGCGGAAAGCACAAAGACATCGCACAGAAACGCAAAGGTCGCACGATCGCTCACGACGCGCGCGAATCCCACCTGCGCGCCATCGACCAGCGCCGCAGTGCACAGCGAGTGCGCAATCGATTTCTCCACGACTGCGCGCGGAATCCCGCGCGCCCAGTGCGATTCTTCGCTCAGGAAGCGATGGATCAGCGCAAGGTCGAACCGCGCGCAATCGCCGGTGATTTCGATTCTCATGCGAGGCTCCCCAGCACCGCATCGAGCTGCCGTGCCATCTGATCGATCTCGTCAAACCCCACGTTCAGCGCCGGCATGAACCGCAGCAGATGCGGGCGCGGCGCGTTCAATAGCAGCCCCTCGGGTTGCAGTGCGCGCGCTGCCTCGACCACCGCCGCGGCGAGCGGACGACCTAGATCGAGCGCGCGCAGCAGGCCCGCCCCGCGCTCGCCGGCGAGCCGATGGCGCGCCACCAGACGCTGCAGGTGCTGCTGCAGATGCGCGCTGCGCTCAATCACGCCCGACAGGAACGCCGGCCGAGAAACCGCGTCGAGCACCGCGCAGCCGACCGCGGCCATCAACGGATTACCGCAGTACGTGCCACCCTGGTCACCGTGCGCAAAACACGCCACCTCTTCCCTTGCCAGCAGCGCGGCGAGCGGCACCCCGCCGCCGAGCCCCTTGCCGAGCGTCATGATGTCCGGAACAACACCCGCATTCTCGAACGCAAACAGCCGGCCCGTGCGGCCGACGCCCGTCTGCACTTCGTCGAAGACAAGCAGCAATCCGTTGTCGTCGCACAGCGCGCGCAGCGCCTGCAGGAATTCGACGGCCGCGGGCACCACGCCCGCCTCGCCCTGGATCGGCTCCAGCATTACGGCCACGGTATTCGCCCCGATGCACGCGCGAACGGAGTCGGGATCGTTCAACCGCGCTTTCGGGAAGCCCGGCACCTTGGGTTCGAACAATTGGTCCCAGCCCGCCTTACCGCTCGCTGACATTGTCGCCAGCGTGCGGCCGTGAAAGCCATCGACGAAAGTGACGATCTCGAACGCGCCGCCCTTGCGCAGCGATCCCCACTTGCGCGCCAGTTTGATCGCGCCTTCGTTGGCCTCGGCACCGCTCGAGGCAAGGAACACGCGGGACAGACCTGACAGTTCTGCAAGCCGATGCGCGAGCCGGATCGCGGCGTCGTTGAAGAACGCGGCGCTGGGCGAAATGAGCCGCTGCGCTTGTGCTGCCAAGGCATCGCTGATCTCGTACGGGCAATGCCCGAGCGCATTCACGGCCCAGCCCTGCACGAAATCCAGATAGCGCTTGCCACGGCTATCGACCAGCCACGAGCCTCGCCCCTCGACGAACACCACGGGCGGACGCGCCGTGATCTGCATCAGGGCATCGGTTTCGAACTGATCGATGTTCATATGAGCCTCCTGAGAAAACAAAAAGGCCGCGGGGTCCGCGGCCTTCGTTGGGTCAACCGATGCTTCCCGGCGACGAGTCCCTACGCGCACGCTCCCCTGCGGAGTTCCGCATGGCGTCGTGCACGTCGAGATGTTTCGTATGGCATGGCCTGAAGTCTACCTCAGGTCTGAGCCAGATCCGCAGCCGAAGTGAAAGCGTCCGCGAAGAACTGATCCTCGGGCAGATTGCACTTCGTGGAGAAGTCTCTGCGCGCCGCATCGACCATCACCGGCACGCCGCACGCATAAACCTGATGCGCGGACAGGTCGGGCAGGTCTTGCATGACCGCCCGGTGCACGAACCCCGTGCGGCCGGGCCACGCGTCCTCCGCCGTCGCGTCGGACAACACCGGCACATAGGTGAAGTTGGGTTGCTCGCGCGCCCATTGCTCGGGCAACGCCGGCAGATACAGATCGCGCCGGGTGCGGCAGCCCCAGTACAGATGGACCGGCCGCGCGAGCCTGTCCGCGCCGTCGTGGTTCAGGCGCTTGTGGAAGATGTGCTCGGCAATCGCCTTGATCGGCGCGAACCCGGTGCCGCTGGCGAGCAGCACGATCGGCCGCGCGTTGTCCTCGCGCAGGAAGAACGTGCCAAGCGGTCCTTCAAAGCGCAGGATGTCGCGCTCCTTGACCGCGGGCTGCCTCGCGCCGAACAGTGCATCGGTGAACACGCCACCGGGCATGTGGCGGATGTGCAGCGAGATCTGCTCGTCGGCGTGCGGAGCGGTCGCGATCGAATAACTACGGCGCACGCCGTCCTTCAGGATGAACTCGAGATACTGGCCCGCGCGGAACTGCAGACGCTCGTTGGCCGGTAACTGCAGCGTGACGACCGCCACGTCCGGCGCCACGACGTCGATCTTCGCGACCCGGCACGGCATCTTCTTGATCGGGATGTCGCCGAAACCGGTCAGTATCCGTGCCTCGATCACGGTATCGGTCAGCGGCCGGCTCGAGCAGACCAGCAATTTGCGCTGCGCCTGTTCCTCCGCGGTCAGCGCCGATGACGAGTGCGGCCCCTGCACCCACTCGCCTTCCAGTCCTTTCGCCTTGCAGGTCCCGCACGCGCCGTTCTTGCAGCCATAGGGCAGACCGACGCCGCTGCGCAGCGCTGCAGCCAGGATCGTTTCGTCGCCCTCGACGGTGAATTCGCGGCCCGACGGCCGGATGGTGACCTTGAAGCTCATAGAATCGGCTGATGGAAAAGCAATCGCCCGCGGAAAGTTGCTCACGCGGGCGCAGACGCTTCGGTTCGCCGCGCCTGCTGATCGTCGGCTGCGGCGACGTCGGCCTGCGCATTGTCGCACGGCTGAGCGCGCGCTTTCGCATCATCGCGCTCACATCCTCGCCGTCGCGCCGTGCGGAACTTCGAGCCGCAGGCACGATACCGATCATTGCCAACCTCGACGATCGCCGTTCGCTCGCGCGGATCGCGGCGTTCGGCGCGCGCCTGATTCATCTGGCACCGCCGCCCAATCACGGACCGCGCGACGCTCGCACGCGTCACCTCGTCAATGCGATGCGTGGAGGCGAACGCAGATTCGTCTACATCAGCACCACCGGCGTGTACGGCGATCGCGCCGGCGCCTGGATCGACGAGGCCGCCCCGGTGGCGCCGCTCAACGAGCGCGCCGTGCGCCGTGTCGACGCGGAGCGCGTCGCACGGCGCGCCGGCGCGAGCGTGCTGCGCGTGCCGGGAATCTACGCGCACGATCGGCTGCCGCTCGAGCGACTGCGTGCCGGCACGCCCGCCCTGGCGCCGAATGACGATGTGTACACCAATCATATCCATGCCGAGGACCTGGCGCGGATCTGCATTGCCGCACTCTTGCGCGGACGCCACGCGCGCGTCTACAACGCGGTCGACGATTCGCAATTGAAGATGGGCGAATACTTCGACCTCGTTGCCGATCGCTGCGACCTGCCGCGCCCGCCGCGACTGCCGCGCGCCGAGCTGAAGGCCACGGTGTCGCCCATGATGTATTCGTTCATGAACGAGTCGCGGCGCCTGGACAATGCGCGCCTGAAACGCGAGCTCAGAGTGCGCCTCAGCTGGCCGACCGTGTCCGCGGCGCTTGCGGACGTGCCGGGACCATCACGCTCGAAATGAAGCGTGTTACCGATCAACCAGCGCTAGCATTGCGGGGGGTGGTTCGAATTCGAAAGCGATGAACAAGGAAGCGCGCTGGATCCTGCTGACAGTCGTGGTACTGCTGGGCATTGTCGCCTGGGCGGACGACTTCGTCACCCTGCAGGGCGAGCACACGATCTACACGGTTCGCTGCGTCGACGGCACCTGGTCGGGCATCAACTGCAGCGGCCATCTCGCAACCGGTGAGCGCTACCGTTTTCGGGCGTTGAAGGCGCGCAGCGAGGTGCTTTTCTGGATGCTCGCCTCACCCGAGCCCTCGGGAAAGTTCACCGCCTGCAAGATCAGAGACGGTCGCAACTGGTCCTGCGAGGCCAATGCGGATGCCGCCCGCTCGATCACACTGGCCCTCGTGCGCGGCCGCGCGCAGCACGACAGCACCGGCACGACGCGGCCCTTTCAGGCGATCAGCAAATGGAAATGGTGGTGCCTGCGCCTCGGGCTCGGGACTTTCACGCGGGCGAGTTACTGATCCCGGCAGCAGCCGGGCTCGCCATGGCGCAGTTTGAAACTGCGCTCTTTATTGGCTGGTGTCCAGCGCATTGCTCGGATCGCTGACCACTTGCCGCACGCCCGGCAGCGGCTCCAAACCAAAGCGGCGGGTAATGAATTTGATGATCGACGTCGTGTCGTATGCGACGCTGTCGACGTAGCCCTTCTTGGCATAGGGCGAGATGATGATCGCCGGAATGCGTGTTGCCGGGCCCCATGCGTCGCGTCCTCGTAGCTCGCCTCGCCGCCCGAGAGATCGAAGTCCCAGATCGGCCCCATGTTGCGCAGTCGCTCGAGCCGATTGGCGGCCGCATCCGTGTCCTTCCACAGGTAGACGCCGCTCTCGAATGCGGCGCCCTGATTGCGGAAGACTTACGTGGCCAGATACCAGGCGACGAAACTCGCCGGGTTGATCTTCTGCGCCCGGTTCGGACCGAAGCTCTCCGGCTCGACGCCGTCGAACCGGTTCTTGATGTAAGCGAGGTGCGGCAACGTGATGTCCCCTTCGTCCGGCTTGCCGATGCACATCGGCACGCCCGGCGGTGCAGTGCTGCAGGTTCAGGTCACCGACGTTGTAGCAATCCAGCAGCGCGTCGCCCGGCATGACATAGCCACGGTCTAGATCGTTGACCGCGACATCCTTGCTCATCTTCCCGATCTTCAGGCGCGCCGGATCATTGTTGGTTCAGAACTTCAGAAGTGTCGTCGAGAAAATCGACCGCTCGAGCCTGCGAATCGACTATCGCGGTGCGCAGCCGCGTCGGCGATAGTCTGGTCGTGACCGCCGGCACTCAACATCAGCACGTTCAAGGCTTGCGCCGCGAACCGGTATTGTCCGCCGGCGTGGTCGCCGCAACGCCTGGCGCCATCTGCCCGGCGGCCCTGGCTGTCGTCGAGCGTTCGGCCATCGACCGGTCCAATTGCATCCTCAGGACATTCACGACGCGCGTCACATCTTCGATCGACAAGCGGGTATGGAACGGCAGCCCGAGCAATGTGGTCGCGAGAACTTCGGTGGCCGGAAGCTTCACCGCACCGCTTGGGCCGAGCCGGTGCACAGCGCGGAAGGCGGGATGTTCGTACAACGGCGGCAGATACCAGCGGCGCGTCTCGATCCCTGCCTGCGCCAGATCTTTGGCAATGATCTGCGCGCCGGTGGGAAGTTGCACGCTCAGCGTCGCGGGCGGCACGTCCAACCCCGCCTGCGTTGCGACGTTCGGCAAGTCCGCAAGGCAACGCCGATAGTCGTCCAGAACGGCCCGGCGGCGCCGGAACAGCCGAGGCCAGCGGTCCAGCTGCGCGAGTCCTACAGCAGCCGCGAATTCGCTCAGCTTCGCGTTGGTGCCACCCAGAAAGCCGACGATCCCGGCATCGAAGCCGAAATTCGCCAGACGCCGTACACGTTCGGTCACGGCGGCATCGGCCGATACGAAGAGTCCGCCCTCGCCGATTCCCATTGGCTTGGTTGCGTGCAGACTGAACGTCCAGTGCACGCGCCTGCCGATTGCCTGCACGCCCAGTGCCGCCGCTGCGTCCGCTAGAACGGGCACCTTTGTGTTTGCCACGAACTGATCCCATTCGCCGTGCGGCAGTGGCAGGCCGAAGGTGGCGACCGGCATGACGAGATCGAAGGGCTCGCGTTCCAACGCCGCGACCGCGATCGCCGGGGTCAGTGTCCAACGGCGCAGGCAGACGTCTCCAAACACCGGCACGGCACCACAACGCATCACGGCAAGCGCGGTCGCCGGAAACGTCAGCGCCGGAAGCAGCACGCGCATTCCACGGCCGACGCCAAGCGCCTGCAGCCCGAGTTCCATCGCGCTCGTTCCCGACGAGACGGTCACGCAACTCGTTTCCTGCTCGCTTCCAACAAAGCCGAGCAGGCGCTGCTCAAACTCGCGCACCAGCGGTCCCGAGTTCGAGTACCAGCGGTTCTCGTCGATGCGTGCCAGCCACGGCAGCAGCGCGCTGGCCTCGGGGAGATCTGGGATCAGGCAGCGGATCATCGGAAATCGATTGCCTCAGACATCAAGGCGATCGGACGTCGCAATCGACCGCCGGCAGGGTTTCCGACCGCTGGTCTTTGCCCTTTGTCGTATGCCTGGGTCGTAAGGCGAGGCCGCTGATCACATCCTTCACTCCAGCACCGAGAAGCTTTCGGGTGTCGCGCCTGCGCACCAGCGGCGCCACATCGTCCGCAATGCCACGTCAAGTTCGAGCGCAATTCTTGGCTGGGAATCCTGGAACAGCCGACTCATGCGTCCGCGCAAATCCTGTCGAAGCGCCGCAAGATCCGGGAGGTGTGTCACCGCAGTGCAGGCCTGCGCGACGAAGTCCTGCTCAGAATTCGTCACCCATTCGGACAATCCCACCATCCTCAGAAGCGAAGCCGCGTGGTTCTGCTGCAGTCCGGGACCGGCAAGCGTGAGAACCGGCACCCCCATCCACAGTGCATGGCTGGTCGTTGTGCCACCCGCGTACGGGAAGGTATCGAGCGCGATGTCGACCTCGTGATGTATCGCCAGGTATTCCGGCACCGGAACTCGGGCCCGGAAATCGAGCCTATGCGGCGCAATGCCTCGTGCGGCAAATGACTCGCGCAGCCGCGCCTGCAGCCGCCCCTCCCCGGCCGAAGCGATCAGCAGCCGGGACTCTGGGATCGCCTGCAACACCCGGCTCCACAGGGCGATCACCGTCTCACCCACTTTCGCCGGACGGTTGAAACCGCCGAAGGTCACGGCGCCGCGGGAAAGGGCGGGTAGTGGATTGACCGCGGGTGCGCGTCCCTCCGGTCGGAAGCCGCGCGACCGAAAACGAACGAGCTTCTCGCGAAATAGCGCATCCAGCGCATCGCCCGTCGCATCCATCCCGCGGGCGAAGCGGTAGTCCATCGAGGAAAGACCCGTGGTGCCCGGATAGCCAATCCAGGTCACTTGGATCGGCGCCGGCTTACGCGCGAAAGCGGCAAGACGGTTGCGCGCCGTGTGCCCCGACAGATCGACGAGGATATCGATTCGATCATCCCGAATGCGCTGGCAAAGCGCGTCATCGTCCAAGCGGTCGATTCGCACCCACTCGTCGGTCAATGCCCGAAGGCGCCGGCTGACTTCATCCTCCTCGGTGATGTTGGCGTAGGCGAACACCCGGTTGCCTCGACCCCGCATCGCCAGCCAGACGGGCTCGATTAAGTAGGCGACCGGGTGGGCGTTCAGATCTCCGGAAACGAAACCGACGCGCAGGTCGCGTTCCGCGTCACGGTCGTTGTCATGTTTCCGCCAAAGGTGCTTGCACGAAGACTCGATGAGGTTGCCGATACGCACATGTTCTGCGTAGCTGCGCTCCGGCGAGATGCTTTCGTCCTCCGAAAGGCTGAACAGGTAGGCGCTGTGCGCCTCTGTCAGTCGCGGCGCCAGATCCGATGCCATGCGGAAACATTTGCGCGCTGCCGTTGTTTCTCCCAGATCGTGCAATGCACGGCCGAGGTTCAGGTGCGCGGGCGCGTAGTCCGGTCGCAGTTCAAGCCCGCGCCGAAGACTTTCCGTGGCTTCGTCCGCCCGGCCCAGGCTCGTCAAGGCGTTGCCAAGGTTTATGAACAGATCGGCGGATCTCGCTCCTAGCGCAAGTGCGCGCCGGTACAGCGCGACAGCCTTGTCATTGCGCCCGGCGTTGGCCTCCGCATTGCCGAGATTCAGCATCGCCTCGACGCCGTCCGGCCGAATCGCAAGTGCCCGTTCTGCAAGGCGCCGGCCCTCGTCGCCGTCATTGGAATCCATCGCGTTGGCCGACGCGTTGACCAGTGTGTCATAGCGTTCAGGGTCCAGCGCCAGGCTCTGTTCGAACGCTTTGGTCGCGTCCGCAAAACGTCCCACGCGCGAGAGCGCGAGGCCGAGCAGCCCAAGAACCTGAGGCTCGTCCGGAACGAGCTGATGTGCGCGTGACAGCGCTTCCAGCGCCGCGGCATCCTCTCGCCGGGCGAGCCGCGATGCGCCAAGCATGTGCCATAGTGGCCCAGAGTCGGAAAACCGCGCGCAGAGCGGACCCGCCTGCGCTTCAAGCTCCGCGTGCCTTCCCTCCCTGAACATCTGTGCCAGCGCGGCAAGTTCGATCCCGCCACTGGCGCCGCCGGTGCCCCGCCCGACGTTCCCGACGGTTGCAGGGCTCGACGCAGCGATCATTCGCTCGACCTGCGCGAGGACACCGCCAAGCGCGGCGCTGCCGAGCCCGCGCTGTTGCGCCTGCAGCAGAATGTCGCGTGCCGCCGAGGGACGGCCGCTGCCAGCAACAGCGACCGCATAGTTCATCCAGAACGCGGCGCTGCTCGGATTCGAGTCCAGCGCCGCCTTCAGCACTGGAACCGCCTCTGCCGCGCGACCGGTCTGCAGTGCGATCAGGCCAAGGTTGTAGCTGGCACCGGACTGAGCGCGATCCGAGGCAAGAATGGCGCGGTAGATCGACTCCGCCTGCTCCAGGCGTCCCGCCTGATGGTGTTCGATCGCCAGGCGCATTGCCTCGGCGATCGGGACCTGTTGCAGCTCGTGGTGCGCCATCGTTGAACGTCCTGGATCTCTGAACTGACTTAGAAGATCTGGTGTACCCGCGCTCTAGCGGTCGTGCGCGTTGTCCGTCGGACGATCGCGACCACCAACCTTTGGTGCGCCGCTACAGGGTGCGATTTCACTCGTGACGCCCCACGCTGATACGGAAGCGATTCTAGATCGTCGCGGCGCAATGCAATCAACAACCGATTCGCAGCCTTTCCCAGCCGCAATGGAATGCGGCTGGGGCGCTAGGGCGCGATGAGCTAGACGTCCAAGTATGGCCGTTGCCGCCGTGGTGGCTACGGCACCGTGCTCTCGTTCCTTGCCCCCTTTCTTGCCATGCGCCCCTGCTCGAGAGTCTGCTGCCATGCTATTTCAACCGAAAGTCGATCAAGGGGATCTCGACGCCCGGCTTTAGCGCTCGAGAGTCGTTTGCGCGTCGGTTCGCTCGTCGGTACTCTCGCTCTGCAATTTGTGCCCGGGGTGCGGTGCATACGCAGGGTATTCAAACCACGCGACGCATCGCGCACATCCTGATACGCGATGAATCCCGCGTCTTTTCCGGATCAACGGCGGAACAAAGCCACAGATCCTCTGATCGCGAAATTCGCCCCGAATGGAAGGCCCCCATGAACGAACAGCCCTTTCGTGTCTTGATCTTCTCAGGGGATATCGCCAACGACAGCCTGGCCCGTGCGGATCTCGACGCGACGGCGGCTCACGTCCGTGCGCGCGATGCCGATGGGAGACCCGCAAAAGACCCGCACAGGTTCGCTCGGATCTTCGAGCCCGCTCGGCAGGCGAAATCTGATCCGGGCCTGGGCGCCACGATCAGCGGACGACGCGCGCCCGAATTCGAATCGTGCGCCGCCGTCCTTGGGTCTAGGTGCGCCGCCAGGCCCGATATGGCGAGCCTGACACTCAACTCGATGAGTCTTCCCGGCGCTGCCAGGATCAACCCGTCTGAGACGGTGGCAGGTTCGGGGTTACCCTTGCAGCAAGTCGGGATCGAATACTTCCTGCGACTGGATCCGCGGCGCAAGCGACCGGACTGCGACCGCGCACTCATGTCCCGGGTTGTCGAAATGGCGCCGGTCCGTTTACGTCCTCTACCGAACTGCAGTGAAACGCGTCATCGCCTGGCGCTGCACAGGATTGCGGCATGAAGCGACTCGTCATCTTCGGCGTGAGCAACATGCTCAGCGATGTCTTCGACTGTGGGTTGGCGCTCGGCTACTCCGACTTCCTGGTTGTTCCCAATGCCGAAGAAGCCGTGCGTCCGCGGACGCGCTCGTTTCGTGAGCGCGTCTCGGAGCTTCCCCTTGGGACAAGGACATCAATCGTGTCGCTCGAGCAGTACTCGCCGGCGCAGGATGACGAAGTCCACTTCCTTGGTACCATGGCCACCGGACGCTTTGCCCTTGTGCAGGATCTGAGGAGGCGCCTCGGAATCCGGCTCATTGCACTGATTCACCCGACTGCCTACGTTTCACGGCTCGCCCGGTTGGCGGAGGGTGTATTCGTGGGCGCGGGCAGTGTGATCGGTCCTGCTGCGACGCTGAACGAGTGCGCATTCATCAACCGCGCGGCCTCGATTGGCCACGACACTGTCATTGGGCCCTACGCACGAGTGAACCCGGGCGCCAATATCGGCGGACATGTCCGGATCGGTGCCTTTGTCACAGTTGGGATTGGCGCCAGCGTGATTGAGGAGACCGTCGTGGGAGATGGCGCACTAGTTGCCGGCGGGTCTCTTGTCACCGGCGATGTCGACGCATTGAAACTGGCTGCCGGCATCCCGGCCGTCGCGAAGAGGTCGGTGACGGACAACTTGAAGCTTCCGACGTGGTCGCAATTGGAGCCGCATCTCTCGGTGCCGACGACCGGGAGAAGATGAAGTCCGAGGGGCGCAAGCGCGAGGAATGCGCCGTTCGATCCGTCCATTTCAGCGCGTCGCGAGCGCAGCCGTCATCGTCGGCCAGCGCGACGGCACCAGGCGTCCGCGCTTACAGCGCGCGCGTTTCAGCCTGTGCAAATCGCAAAGATCGCGCCCGATGAAGACACCGACAGCGCGTTCGCATTGGTCATGCTCCACGTGGCGGTCGTGGTGACTTTCTTCACCGAGGAGTCCGAGCGCGTCGGCGTCGCCGGCAATTGCGCCGACTGGTCCGGCAACATCGAAGCGCCGGGCATGCCCGTGACTAGAATCGCGACGGTTGGGCAGGAGGAGTGACATCGCCGCCACCACCGCACGCGCCCGGGAGAAGCAGGACCGAAGCGATGACCGCTTCGACTCGAGATGGCCGTGTGAAAACGCGCGGAACACGACCGTGCCGCTGAGGTCGAACTCTCAGATCGCTCTGAATTCAACGATCGACGCGTCGGGAAGGATAAACGGACACCCGGAAACGTGTGTGAATCTTGTGTCTTCACACAGGTCGCAACTTGCCGGCGGTCTTCAGTAGGACCGGTCGTTCAGCAATGAAGGCGCTGGGTGACCGCATCGCGATGCGCTGCCCTTCCGGTACCGGCCGTTCTGAGTTGACCAGCTGACCGGCGACGCTCCTCAACGAATGGTGTCGGCGTCGTGGCGTTCAGCGCGGAAGCGGCGACTGGTTTTGGGCTCACCAGCACGTGGCTCAGCCTCGTCGCGTTTGGATTCACCGTTTAGCAAACGTGGCGCTCGACCAACACGAGCAGGCCCGCGAGATACCGTCAGCAGTGCCAACACGGCGTCTACATGAAAAAAGCCCGCAGTACGCGGGCTTTGCATGTCGTTGATTTGCTGGTGCTGCTGGGGGGACTCGAACCTCCGACCTACTGATTACGAACACTCACAAAGCGCCGATGGACACAAACTTACACCAATCTTCTCTCTGGGAGCGTTGATTTGTGTTCATTCGTGCCAGCCTAGATATCACCGTCAGCTCCAAGCGCCCAGGCGATCATGCACCGCGCTCATCCGCGTGCAGTCCTCAACTGCGTCTATTCCGCCCGCCCATATCAAGTGGCACCACCGGTCTCCTCAACTTTCCTGCTTGTTGGGTCCGGCGCTCACTGCAGCGACTCGATCGAGCCAAGCGCGATCCTTCCTCAGCGCCTCGATTACGCAAACGATGGCGTCACGTTCGGGAAAAGAAGCTGGCTGCACCATCAATTCCTAATGCCCAGCTACGGGAGCGAGCCGGACCCTCACCGGTAGCGTTCTTCCGTATGGGATGCAGGCCGGCTAATCGTGCCTCGCCTTGCCAAAGAGCTGCGACAGCGCGAAGAGCACTGACGTCACGAGGATCATGATCGTCGAGATCGCGGCGATCGTTGGATCGATCTGGTCGCGCAGCGCCATGAACATGTTGCGTGTCAGCGTCGAGTTGTTCCCGCCGGAGACAAAGAGTGCGAGGATCACTTCGTCGAATGAAGTCAGAAACGACAGCACTGCGCCGGAGACCACGGCGAAGCGGATCTGCGGCAGCGTGACCTTCAGGAACGCCGGGCGCGTGAGGCGCCGGGGCTGCGGGCCACCATCTCCTGGTTTGCGTCGAAGCTCTTCAGCGCGGACGTCACGATGATGACGACCAGCGGCAGCGGCAGCATGCTGTGCGCCAGCACCAGTCCGGCAAGCGAATTGTTGAGCCTCGCCTTGACGTAGACGTAGAAGACGGCGACGGCGATCAGGATCACGGGCACGATCATTGGCATGATCAGAAGTATGTGCACCGCTCGCGCGGCGCGGAAGCGCGACGCGGCAAGGCCGTAGGCGGCCATCGTCCCGAGCGGGGTCGCGACCAGCGCGGTCAGCGCGGCGGCCTTGAATGAGGTGGCCGTCGCCTGCATCCACGACGCCGACTCGAAGTAGTGCTCGTACCAGCGCAGCGACCACTGGCGCGGCGGAAACTCGAGGTACTGCGCGCCGGAGAATGACATCGGCACGACGATCAGCGTGGGCACGACCAGGAACGCGAGCACGATTCCCGCCACTACGTACAGCCACAGCCGCGCACGTTGTGTAACCTGCGTGGCTCGAAGCCGGGGCTTCGAGCCAGCTCAACTATTGCCCTCGCCCAGGACGCTTTCCAAGCGCGTGATGCGCGACGCGACATAAAGAAACAGCAGCGTCAGCACGAGAAGCACAACACCCAGCGAACTCGCGGCGCCCCAGTTGAAGAAGAGCTCAATGTCGCTCGCGATCTGGTTCGACACCATGATGACCTTGCCGCCGCCCAGCACTCCTGGTGTCACATAGAAGCCCAGGCAGATGATGAACACGATCAGTGCGCCGGCGAAGAGCCCGGGCAGCGACAGTGGGAAGAATACCCACCAGAAGGCGCGGGCCGGGCTCGCGCCCAGGTTCGCCGCAGCCTTGACGTAGTCCTGGTCGATCGAGCGCATCGTGCCGAGCACGGGCAACACGAGGAACGGCAGCATGATGTGCACCATGCCAATGAGCGTACCGGAGAGGTTGTGCACCAGCGCCAGCGGTTCGTCCCACAGGCCGAGGCGCACGCCCCAAGCGTTGACAAGCCCCTGCCGCTGCAGAAGCACGAGCCGCGCGTAGGTGCGGACGAGGAGCGACGTCCTGAACGGCAGCATCACCGCGATCAGGCACAGGTTCGCGGCGCGGCGTGGAAGCTGCGATAGCACGTAGGCCGTCGGGTCGTGAAGCGTCTATCAGACCTCGGGCAGCTCGCGGCCAATTGCGGCTGTAGCGCATTGCGCTCCACAGCAGTCGTTAACGGTTGCCGGTCGTCCACAACCGGTCGATCGTGAATTGTCCCGAAACCGGACGCCACGACGCTCCGGTCGCCAAGCCCGAAAGCACCAGGAACAGCCACGTCTTCCCCGACAGCTCGAACGGATTCGTCCACTTCCCGGCGGCGACAACCAAGACCGCCGGCACGCCGAAAACGACCACCGTCCGGATCAGGACGGTGAGGTCGGAGTCCACGCCGGCCAGGCCGATCTTCGCAAAGATCGCGGTCATCGCTGTGAAGACCATGGACAGCAGTCGCGCAACCAACCGGTTCGATGCCGTTGCCATGCTCAGGGCTCCTTGTGGCGGATGCAGTGTCGATCCCGACCGGCGTCCCAACACAGGCGGCTCGTCAGTCTGCGCCGCCGTCAGGCGGCCGGCGTGTCTTCTCCGGCTTCCGGCCGTATGAGTGCCACAAGAGGCGGCAGACGCTTGGCCACGGCACGCTGCGCGTCGCGCTCGATCGCACGGTACAGCCCGAGCACACGTTCGCCGGTCGGCGTCAGTTGCGCGCCGCCCCCTGCCGTCCCGCCTCGCTGCCTGGCCACGAGCGGCTCGACGAAGTCGCGGTTCATCGCCGCGACCAGCGACCACACACGCTGGTAGCTCATGCCGAGGCACCGCCCGGCCTCGGCGATCGAACCGGTTTCGGCGATCGACTGCAAGACCTGGGCCTTGCCCGGTCCGATCGCCACCGTGTGCTTGATCTGCACCCGAAAGCGGGTCTTCTCATCGATCGGGGAGACAGACAGCGTCGGTTTCATGTCGCCCGGGATTGTCCCGCCGAATCGACTGGAGCACACGGCCCCCTCGATATACTTCTGTTGCGATATCACTTTTGGAAGATATCGGCCGGCACCGCGCTTCAAACCTTCGACGCCAACGTCTTGGCAACATGAAGATCCTGCACCGGCGACTCGCGTCGTCGCTTCTCACCCTGGTGTTCGGTGCGCTGCCGAGCGCGGCGCTGCACGCCCAGCCCGTGCCGACCGTGGCGGCGGCTTCCGACCTCAAGTTCGCACTCGAAGAAATCGCGGCGCGCTTCGAGCGCGACACCGGCCAGAAGGTGCGTCTCGTGCTGGGTTCGTCGGGCACCTTCTACTCACAGATCCTGCACGGCGCGCCGTTCCAGATGTTCATGTCGGCCGACGAGGACTTCGTCTTCAAGCTCGCCGACGCCGGCAAGACAGCCGACCGGGGACGGCTGTACGCGCTGGGTCGCATCGGCATCATGGTGCCGACCGGTTCGCCGCTGAAGGCCGATGGGGAGCTTAAGGACCTGGCTGCGGCGCTCAGGGATGGGCGGCTGAAGAAGTTCGCCATCGCCAACCCCGAGCACGCCCCCTACGGTGCGCGTGCCAAGGAGGCCTTGCAGTACGCCGGGCTGTGGCCGGCGATAGAGCCGAAGCTCGTGCTGGGCGAGAACATCTCGCAGACCGCGCAGTTCGCGACCTCGGGCTCCACTCAGGGCGGCATCATCGCGCTGTCGCTGGCCAAGGCACCTGCGGTGGCGCAATTGGGAACCTTCTCTCTGATCCCGCAGGATTGGCATAAGCCACTGCAGCAGCGCATGGTGCTGCTGAAGGGGGCACCACCGCAGACGCGCGCGTTTTACGAATACATCGCCACGCCGGCGGCGCAGGACATCATGGTCCGCTACGGCTTCGTCATGCCCAAGGAGTGATGCGGCGATGGACTGGCAGGCGCTGACGCTGTCGGTGGAACTCGCTGCCGTCACATTGCTCGTGCTGCTGCCGGCAGGACTGTGGTTCGGGCGGTGGCTGGCGAAGACCCATACCCGGGCCAAGGCGTGGATTGAAGCGCTGGTGGTGCTGCCCCTGGTGCTGCCGCCCACCGTGCTCGGCTACTACCTGCTGGTGTCGCTGGGCGGCGCGTCGCCGATCGGCCGCTGGGCCGCCGAGACGCTGAACCTGCGGCTGACCTTCAACTTCCTCGGCTTGGTGGTCGCGTCGATCATCTTCAACGTGCCATTCCTCGTGCAGCCGGTCCAGCGTGCGTTCGAGGCCATTCCGAACGACCTGGCAGAAGCCGCCGCGGTGAGCGGCCTGAGCGCTTGGCAGGCCTTCTGGCGCGTCGAGTTGCCGCTGGCTTGGCCCGGCGTGCTGTCGGCCATCGTGCTGACCTTCGTGCACACGCTCGGTGAGTTCGGCGTGGTGCTGATGATGGGCGGCAACATCCCCGGCGAGACCCGGACGATCGCGATCTCCATCTACGACCGCGTGCAGGCCTTCGACCTAACCAGCGCCCACCGCATGGCGTCGCTGCTGCTTGTACTGTCGCTGGCCGCGGTGGCGGCATCGTTCTTCGCCTCTACCCGCGTGGCTCGCCGGCGATGACCATCGCGCAAGACGCCGACGCACTCAGCGTCGAGGTCGAGCAGGCGCACCCTATGCCGCTCGCCGGGGCATTCCGATGCACGGCCGGCGAACTGCTCGCCCTCGTCGGCCCTTCCGGTGCGGGCAAGACGTCGATGCTGCGCGTTCTGGCCGGGCTGCTGCGCCCCTCGCGAGGCCGCATCACTGTCGGCGGCGAAGTGTGGTGCGACACGTCGCAGGGCGTGTTCTGGCCGCCGCAGCGCCGGCATGTGGGCCTGGTTTTCCAGAACTACGCATTGATGCCGCATCTGAGCGCGATCGAGAACGTCGCGCTGTCGTTCCTGCATCTGCCTCGGCCAGAGCGCCTTGCGACGGCACGCTACTGGCTCGATCACGTCCTGCTGACGACGGAACAGCAGGCTAGGCGGCCCGGGCAACTGTCCGGCGGGCAGCAGCAGCGCGTAGCGGTGGCTCGGGCCTTGGCGCGCGCACCCAAACTGCTGCTGCTAGACGAGCCCTTCTCGGCGGTCGATCAGATGAACCGCCAGGGGTTGTACAAGTTGCTCGCCGACCTGCGGCGTGAACTGGCGATTCCGATCGTGCTGGTGACGCACGACCTGGACGAAGCGCGGATGCTCGCGGACCGGCTGGTCGTGCTTGACGTCGGCCACGTGTTGCAGCAGGGTCCGCCGGCGACCATCTACCGCTCGCCGCGCAACGCGCGCGTCGCCGACCTGGTGGGCATCCACAACCGCTTCCATGGGCAGTGGCTCGGGCCGTCAGGGGAAGCCGGTTGGGGCCTGCTTCGCTGGGCGGCCGACGGTGCGGACGCCTCCAGCGCCCGGTTCTTGACGGTGCGCGACAAGGGCAGGCTCCCACCCGGCCAGGCGGTCACCTGGGTGATTCCCGGCGACGGCATCTCGCTGCTCGATCGCGCGCCGCAGGCTGCGGACGAGTTCGCCGCCACCGTGGCTGAGGCTCGGCATTTGGGCGAGATCACCTTGGCCACGATCAGACTCGTCGACGTGCCCGGTGCACATTTGCGGCTGACGCTGTCAGGCCCGCAGAGGGCGCGACTGCAGGTCCACGCCGAGCTGGCCGTACGGCTCGATCTCGGCCTGGTTCACGTGATGCCGCTGCGACCCTAGTGATCCTGTGACGCAGCCGCCTGCAGTTTATGGACGCCTCGCGGCCTCGTTCGTCGACGGCTCGATGGTCGGCGTTCTGGGCGGGCTCATCGGTCTGAGCGGTGCGGCGTTCAGGCTGCCGCTACTCTGTCCGTATTCGGGTTTGCGGTGCTCCAGGTGGTGATCCTGAACAAGGCCATGAGCCTGATCATCGTCATCAGCGCGCTGCTGTTTTGCAGCGGCATCGTGTCGGTCGCCGAGTTAGCTGACCACTGAACTCTCGTCGCCAATCTGCTGACGGGCAGCTTGGCCGGTGCTTGGCTGGCGGCGAGTTGGGCTACGCAATGGCAAGCACGCACGCTGCAGCGCGTGATTGCGGCGATGCTCGCCGTGATCGCGGCCGTGCTTGTGCTCGGCAACGGTGCCAAGCGCGCCTGGCCCTGTTCTGGATGGAGTCTGGTTGCTCGCCTGCGGGGTGGCCGTTATGCAAAACCTCAAACGGCCAAGATCGGAATGAGCGCACGACTTCGTTCCGGCCACTCGGTGACCGACGGCTGGGAAACGGAGCCCGCATCTTCAATCTCCCTCCGACGGTGTGCCACCGGGGGCGAAGCCATAGCGCGCCAGAATGCCTTGCGCTTGCGCCGAAAGGACGAAAGTGGCAAGACGCTGCGCACCAGGTGGGGCGTTTGTCACTGTCGTAAGGGCATAGTCCGCGCCTACCGCGAGTGTTTCGGGTAGCAAGATCATGCGCGCGCCCGCCACCTCGCGGATCGCCTGCATGGCGTTGGTGCAGTAGGTCAGGAAAACGTCGGCGTTGTGCTCGGCAATCAGCGCTCCATAAATCGAGCGGTCGGTGGGAGGCGCTGGCGAATTGGGGCCACCCGTCAACTTCAGCGCCTTGGCATCGAGCGCCTTGAACGCGCCTGGACGCAGTTGTTCAGCCTTCTCGAACAGCTGCCACGCATAGTCCCCGGATGGATCAGCCTTGGGGGTCGATGTGCCCAGCTTAACCTGTGGATCCAGCATGCGGTCAAGCAGCGTATCGGAGTCTGCCGCCACGTCTGGCGCCACGAGTGCGCAGAGCCGGTTGCGCGCGAACACCACCGGTGCCGCCGCGCGGCCGGCCCGCGCCAACGCCTCTGGGTTAGCGACATCGGCCGATGCGAATACGTCGGCAGGTTCACCCTTCTCGATACGTTCGCGCAACAGACCGGATGCGCCATAGGTCGCGTTGACGGCCGGACCTCCTGCCGCGGTGAAGGCTTGCACAATCTCGATCATCGGGGCGCGCAAGCTTCCCGCGGCATACAGTTGCACGCTCCGCTCTTGGCTACCCGCAGCGGCACCCACCGCGAGCAAGACGCCGAATACGAAGGCGCGCACCTTCATACGCCTGCTTGCCCCGCATTGGGGAAGAACAGCTGCTCGCCGCCGATCTTGTAGTCGGCGATGGCCCTTTGGCCTTCCGGCGATACAAGCCAGTCGACAAAAGTCTGTCCCAGATCCTTCTTCACCGTCGGATGCTTGTCCGGATTCACCAGCATCACGCCATACTGGTTGTACAGACGCTTGTCGCCTTCGACCAGAATCGCAAGGTCGCCGCGATTCTTGAACGCGAGCCAGGTGCCGCGATCAGCGAGAAGGTAAGCATTCATCGACGCTGCAGTGTTCAGTGCCGGTCCCATGCCCTGGCCCGTGTCGCGATACCACGGCCCTTTGGTCTTATCGAGGTCGATCCCCGCCGCCTTCCAGAGATCGAGTTCGGCCATGTGCGTGCCGCTCTTGTCGCCGCGCGAGACGAACGGGGCCTGTGTCGACTGGATCTTCTTCAGGGCCTCGAGAATGTCTTTGCCGCCCGCGATCTTGGCGGGATCGCTCTTTGGCCCGATCAGCACGAAGTCATTGAACATGACCGGCAAGCGTTTGACGCCCTGACCCTCGGCCAGAAATTTCTCTTCCGCGGCCTTCGCGTGGACGAACACCACATCGGCGTCCCCCCGCCGCGCGAGATCGAGCGCCTGACCCGTGCCCACTGCGACGATGCGGACCTGGATGCCGGTCTTCTTTTCGAAGATGGGCAGGAGGTGTCCGAACAATCCTGACTGCTCGGTCGAGGTCGTCGAAGCCACCGTAATGAAGCGATCCTGCGCTTGTGCGGCGAATGAGAACAGCGTGACAAGCAGCACAACAAATGCACGACGGGCAACTACCATGGCAGCTCTCCTTCCAGAAATTGGGCAGCCTCGGGTGAGGTTGGGTGTTTCAAGAAACGGTCGGCCGGGGCCCGTTCCACCAGCCGCCCCTGGTGCAGGAACAGTATTTCGTCGCCCAGGCGATGGGCCTGCCCCAGGTTGTGGGTCACCATCACGATCTTCGTACCTGCGGCGTGCAGCGCGGCAATCACTCTTTCGATCTCGTGCGTGGCGCCCGGGTCGAGGCTCGCCGTCGGTTCGTCGAGGAAGAGGACTTGCGGGCGCAGCGCCCACACCCGGGCGAGTGCCAGCCGCTGCTGCTCGCCGCCGGAGAGCACGCGCGCCGAGTGGCGGCTTAACGTTTCGAGTCCCACCTTGCGCAGCGCTTCCATCGCGCGCTCCTGACGTTCTCGGAACGCAACGCCGGCAAGCTTCAGCGCGTAGACCACGTTGCCTAGCGCTGAACGGCGCAGCATTACGGGGCGTTGGAACACCATTGCCTGCCGGCGCGGCCCGCCGGCAATCTCGGGGGCATTCCACGCGATGGTTCCAGCCGTCGGGCCGAGCAATCCGTGACAGAGCCGCAAAAGCACGCTCTTCCCGGCCCCATTCGGCCCGAGGATCACCGTACGCAGCCCCGCGTCGAGTCTCATCGAGATGCCATCGATGATGCGTCGCGGCCCGACCTCAAACACGACATCGTTGAGGCACAGTGGCAGCAGCGGCGCCGAAGCGCGTGTGTCCATGGCGGCCGTCACCCGTATCGCCGCTGTGCCGTTTCCCGGACGACATAGGCGCCGGCATTGAGTGCCAGAACAGTGAGGAGCAAGATGAAGCCCAGCCCGAGGGCCAACGGCAAGTCCCCCTTGCTGGTCTCCAGTGCAATCGTCGTGGTCATGACTCGCGTGACGCCGTCGATGTTGCCGCCGACGATCATGACGGCGCCTACCTCCGATGCCGCCCGACCGAAGCCGGCGAGCACGATTGTCACAAGCGAGAATCGCAAGTCCCAGAGCAACGTTGGCGCGGCACCAAGTTTCGTTTCCCCGAGCGAGCGCAGCTGCTCGCGGTATTCCTGCCAAGCGTCGCCGACGACCTGCTGGGAAAGGGCAGCGAGGATCGGTGCGACCAGGATCGATTGCGCAATCACCATCGCCGTCGGCGTAAACAGAATGCCCCATGAACCGAGGGGGCCGGCACGGGAGAGCAGCAGGTAAACAACGAGCCCCACCACGACAGAAGGCAGCCCCATCAAGCCGTTCAGGATCACGATCAGCGCGCGTCGGCCTCGAAACTCATTCACGGCAATTGCAGCGCCGAGGGGCAGACCGATCATGCAGCCGATGATGACGGCGGTGAGGCTAATTCGCAGGCTAAGGAGGACGATGTCGACGAGCTTCGGGTCGGCGGCGACGACCAGGCTCAATGCTTGTCCGGCGGCTTCGGTAATGCTGTTCACGGACTTTCTCGTGGCTTGAGCGGCCGGGTCTTATATGCAAATATGTGCAGGTAATCTGTGTAATAGCATCCCTGACATTCATCATAGCGGAGGCATTCGGGCCAAGAAATATGCCAGGATTTGCATAATGAAAGTGGTGCCTGCCCTGATCCTGAATCTGGAAGGCGAGTCGGTCGAAGCGCTCGACGCGCGGCTCCTGCCGCTGCTGCAGGCTGTTGCTGCGTCGGCGTCGCTGGCGGCGGCCGTGGTCGAATGCGGGATTTCCTACCGTGCGGCATGGGGGATGCTGCGCGAGTATCAGCGCAAGCTGGGCGAGCCGCTGGTGTTGCTCGAGCGCGGCCGGGGAGCGAGCCTGAGCCCTTCCGGTGAACGGCTGATTGGCGTGGAAAGGGCGGCGATTCGGCGGTTGCAGCGCATTCTGCCCGGACTCGCCGCTGAGATTGGCTCGGCGCCACGCAAGGAAGACCCAGCGGCGACGCAACCACTGCGGATCGCCGCAAGTCACGACCTGGTACTGGCAGCGCTGGCAAACGCGCTGCCTGCCGGATCCGGCGGGCTCAGCCTCGAGCTCTCGTTCATGGGCAGCCTGCACGCCCTGAAAGAATTTGTCGAAGGCCGGGCGGATGTCGCAGGCTTCCACGTCCCCATCGCCGGCCGCCTCGACTGGGACCGCGCGTCGATACCGCGCGGGTTACGGGCGCGACGTGACCGACTGATTCGATTTGCGGATCGCGACCAAGGACTGATTCTTCCGCGCGGGAATCCCATGCAGGTTAAGAGTTTCCGCGACATCGCCGGCCAGCGACTGCGGTTCATCAATCGTCAGCGAGGTTCGGGCACTCGACTACTGATCGATCAAATGATCGCCCGCGAAGAAATCGACCCCTCCGAAATCATCGGCTACGGCAATGAGGAGTTCACGCACCGTGCCGTTGCGGCAACGGTGGCCTCGGAAGGTGCCAACGCCGGATTCGGCCTGCGAGCCGCAGCCGCCGAGTATCACCTTGCGTTCATCCCGCTGGTGCGAGAGCGGTATTTCCTCGCGGTCCGCGCGAAAGCTGTCGAGAAAGTGGCGGTCGCGCGGTTGATTCAGGCATTGCGCAGTCCGGTTTTCGTGCGAATTGCACGAGGGTTCCCGGGCTACAGGGCGCAGGCGGCCGGCTCCATCGTCGGCCTCGATGCAATCGGCGCCGCCGAGAAAGCTTAGCGCGGTGCTTTGGTGCCGAGGCACGCGACGAGCGGGTACGCCCGAAGCGACTTCCCAGAGTTTCCAGCCGAAGCCGGATGGACGGCACCGATCGGATGCGCTTTACGTCCGATCGCTTGCCAACGACAGGGATCCGTGACCTCCGGCCGAGGCCCACGGGCACCCTCGTCGACGCGGGCCCGAGCAATCGATGAGGATTGCTAGCTGATCGCGAACGAGGCGCGGCCATATGCAAGACGCCCTTTGCATGTGATGGCCGGGTTACTAAACCAATTCGACGCATGACCGGTTCGGATCGGCAGGAACCCGCCCACAGGGTTGCATTGCGCAACCACTTCGACCGGATGAGTGGGCGGGCGCGTTTGGCGACTTGGGAACGCTCATCCCGTTTGTCGTCGCTAACTTCAGCATGCTTGGCCTCGCCCCGTTTGGAGCCCTGTTTTCGTTTGGACTCGCGATGGTCATTTGCGGTGTTCTCAATCGAACGCCATGCCCGGTGCGGCCGATGAAGGCAATCGGGGCCATCGCCGCCACCCAGGCGGCACAGGCCCTTACCCTGACCGCCGGCGCGGTCTACGCATCGACCTTGGTCACTGGCGCGATCTGACTCGTCCTCGGGCTCACTGGGACCGCACAAAAGGTCGCCAAGCTCATCAGTCGTCCAGTGATCGTCGGCATCATTCTCGACCTCGGATTCGGCTTCATGCTCAACGGTGCAACGATGATGGCCGACAGCTGGTCGATCAGCGGCGTCGCCCCTGGGCGCAACCCTGATGCTCCTCGGCAATCGGCGCGTTCCTGCGATGTTTCTGCCGCTGCTGTTCGGCGGCGTAGGCGGGGTCGCCGCGTACCTCTCGCTTGCGCGACAGCTTGCGGCCGTCGCCGTCGAGATTCGCACGCCGGCCCTCACGCTGACGGGCATGAACTGGAATGACTTGCTCATCGGCACGGCATTTCTGGGCTTACCGCAGGTGCCGTTGACACGCGGCAACGCCATCATCGCGGTCACCGCGGAAAACAATCGGCCGTTCCCCGACCGACAGGTCACGGAACAGCGTGTCGCGATCTCGACGGATTGCTGAATCTCAGCAGCGCGGCTCCTGGCGAAGTACCGATGTGCCACGGTGCAGGAGGAATGGCCGGGCACGTTCGCTTCGGTGTACGTACGGGTGGCGCACCGATCATTCTTGGCACGATCCTCCTGGCACTAGCCTTCCTTTTCAGCACCTCGGCCGCCACCTTCTTTCGTCCTTTCCCAACCGCGGTGCTGGGCACCATTCGCTTTCTGACCAGCACTCCGTTGGCCCTTGGCGCTTGCGACATTGACAAGCACCAGGGAGAGCGCTTTGCGACGGTCGTGACCGCGGCGCTTGCCATCTGGAACGTGGGCATTGCATTCGTCGCTGGCAGCCTCGTTTGCATGCCCCTTCGGCCAGGTTGGCTGAAGCTTTAGGACAGCGCGGTCATGGGTACCCCGGCGCTGTCTGGTAGGCGCACAATTGCAAGACAATCCTTGAAGAGGTTTCCATGAAAATCAGCGCCCGCAACAACATTCCTGGCAAGGTCACCCACATCAAGCTTGGCCCGGTCAGCGCAGAAGTGACGATCAACGTCGCCCCGGGAATCGATATCGTTTCGGTGATCAGCACGACCTCGGCGGAAGAACTCAAGCTCAAGGTCGGAGCGCCGGCCTTCGCGGTCATCAAGGCAAGCAGTGTCATGGTGGGCGTCGAACACGCTTAGGCTCAGCCGGCGCGTTCCGCTGCTGGCGCGTACGATCGCGCCGCCCGGATACTTTCACCGCCGGATGATGCGACGGCGCACAGCGCGATCGAACAGATGTGCGCACTACCGGCGACAGTCGCGAAGCCGCGCTATGCCGGCTTCGATGCGGCCATGTACGCGTCCGAAACCTCGCGGGGGGGGATCGCCTCGTTTTGGCATGCGCGGGAAGTCGCACACCACGGCCGGCGCGGCCGTCAATTTCGTTTTGTCTCTCATCGTCGACGCCGACCAAAACCGCCTGACTGAGGCGGGTTCAGATCGGCGCTGGGAAGCGAGCGCAATCCGAGGAGAAACTGGTCAAACTGGTGCTGCTCGGAGCAGGCGAACCTCCGACCTACTGATTGCGAACGCTCACAAAGCTCAATCAGGCGCTCGAACGAGGCGCAGCAGCGTCAGTTCCGGTCGCGTCCCGAGTCGCACCGGCGGTCCCCACGTGCCCGTACCGGCGCTGACGTAAACCCACAGCCGCCCGCGCCGTGACAAACCGGCGAAATGCGGCGCATGTACCCACTGGACCGCGAGCGTCCATGGGAAGAACTGCCCGGCGTGGGTGTGGCCGGAAAGTTGAAGGTCAAAGCCGGCCTGCTCGGCCAAGGGGGCGAGCTTCGGGTTGTGCGCGAGCAGCAGTCGAAAGGCCTGGCCGGCTTCTTGAGCCGCCGCCAGGTCCGGTCGCGGCGATTGCCGCGGGTCGCTGAGCCGCACCGCAGGATCCACCACGCCGCCGACAATCAGTCGTGCTTGACCGCGGATGATCGTACGGTGTTCGTTGCGCAGCACCTGCAGACCGAGCGATTCGAAATGCGCGCACCACGGCACCGAGCCCGAGTAGTAGTCGTGGTTGCCGAGCACCAGGTAGGCACCTTTCCTGGAGCTCAGCTCAGCCAGTGGTGCCACGCTACGAGCCAGTCGCGCTATCGTCCCGTCGACGATGTCCCCGGTCAGTGCCACGAGGTCGGGAGCGAGCCGATTGCTCATTCGTACCACACGCCGCACATAGGTCGCGCCGATCGTGGGCCCGATATGGAGGTCGCTGATCTGGACGATGCGCAGACCCTCGAGATCAGGGTCCAGCCTGTCGATCGGGACGTCCACGTGGCGCACATGAGGGCCACGTAGGGCCGCAAGCGCACCCAAGCCCAAAGCAGCCAGCGCGCCCCAGAGGACGACGGATGCGCCCGGATCCGTGAGGACGGCGTTCACGCGCGGCGCGGGCAGCAGCCAGTCAGTGGCCCACAACAGCACATCGCGCGCCAGCGACAGCGCGATTACGTAGGTGAGCCAGCCCATGCTCAGATAGCTGGCGGCGTGAAGCAGGTCGTCGGCCCGATTGTGGTTCTCGCGCTCGTGGACCCAATAGACCACAGGCACCAACCACACCAAGACGAACGGCACCGCCAACATGCTGCGCGAGCCGGCGGTTGCGGTCAGGCGCCAGGCTGCATAGGCGTACGCCACTCCGAGGATGGCGCTCAGCGCCATCGTGAAGGGGTTGAGCATCCGCATCATGGGTGCAGCCCGGAAATCCCAGCCTGCTTGGAAACGATGCCGCCCACCCCACCGGCGATCAGCGCGGTGACGTCAACGAGCACCGGCGCCAGAGCGAGCCCCCCGGGCGAGGCCAGGTAGAGCGGCGTCCAGACCGGCTCGAACTTGGCCTTGTAGCGGCGCAAGCCCTCGAAGTTGTAGAAGTGCTCGGCGTGCCGATAGATGAAGGCGCCGACACGGCTCCAAAGCGCAGCCTCCGCACGCGTTTCGAGCCCCGCCAGCGGCGCCATGCCGAAATTGAACCAGCGGAAGCCTTCGGCTCGGCCCCAAAGCATCAGCTCGGCGAACAGGAAGTCCATCGTTCCGTTGGGCGCGTCAGGCAGGTGGCGCATGAGGTCGATGGACAACTCCTGTTTGCCAGCGCCCAGCCAAAGGTTGGCGAAGGCGACGATCCGGTCCTCGCAGCGCACGACGGCGGCGGGAAAATGCTGCAGATAGCCGATGTCGAAGGAGGCGTTGGAAAACCTCTTCTCGCGCGTTGCTTTCCGTGCGAGCCACGCTTCCGAAATACGTGCAAATTCAGGTAGTGCCGTCGGCACCGCCGCGCGCGGCAAAATCTCGAAGCGGCAGCCGCGCCGAAGTAGCTTTGAGCGCGCCTGACGCAGGTCCTTATGTGTCGGCGTGCCGAGCGAGAAGCCCTCGAGATCAACACGCGCCTCCTCGCCGAGGGGCGTGAGGGCTAGACCAAGATCGGCATACTGTTCGCATCGCTCCGACCGCACTTCAAAGAACACGCACCAGCCGTCGAACCGGTCGCACAGATCGCGGTACCGCCACAGGAGCTCGCGCACCCCTTCCTCCGACCCGACGGGATCGCCCATCGCAATCCAGCTGCGTCCGCGGCGACCGTACATCAGGAACGCGTCGCCCGAGTTGGAGAACAGCAGCGCTTTGTCGCCGCGGTAGACGAGATTGGCGTACGTCCACACTGACCGCTCCACGATGGGTCGGGCGCGCTCGATGTCTTGCGCGCTCGGGACAGGAACCTTGGGGCGCACGGCTCGCAGCAGCCGGTAGAAGGCGAATAAAGCAGTCAGGCCGAGCGCACCAACGGTCGCACGCAGCGAACGCGAGGCCTCTGCATGGAGCGCGAACTGCCACCATGGTTCCGCCGAATAAGCTGCGTGCTGGTGCGCAAATAGGACCAACCACAGCGACGCCATCAGCACGATCACGATGGCTGTCGCCCACGCGGCCGTGAATGGTTCGCCGAGCAACGAGGACTTGCGATAGAACTGGCGCCGAACTGGAAGCAGCACCAAGCACGCGGCGCTCGCCAGGATCGCCTCCTCGAAATCCCACCCTTTGGCGAGCGACAAGGCCGCACCGGTGGCGAGCAGCACCACGGCAACCACCCAAGCGGCATCGAGACGCCGGTGCAAACCGCGCGCTAGCAGCAGCAGCGCGGCCCCAGCAAGACTCGCCACAAAGTGCGACGCCTCGATCACCGGCAATGCCACGACCCGATTCAACAGAGCGAGCCGGCCTGCCGCTGCAGGCACCGCGCCCGAAAACAGCAGGACCGTGCCCGCAACGAAGGTCAAGGCCCCAAGGACTTGCGGCGCCAGCGCCGCGACCCAGCGCGCTCCGTGTTCGACAAACCTCTGCAGCCCGGGCATGGGCCAGGCAGTTCCGCGCACCCCGACCACTGCCGCGGCGACGAACATCGGCAGGATGAAGTAGATGCCGCGGAATGCGAGCAACGCGGTCACCAGATCGAGCGTCGACACGCGCGGCGACAGGAGCAGCAACATCACCGACTCAAAGACGCCCAAGCCACCAGGTACGAGGCTGACGTTGCCGGCGATCAATGCGATCAGAAACACGGCAACGCACTCGATATAGCCGACGCGCGCGTCGGGTGGAAGCAGCGCGTAGAACGCGGCCGCCATCAGTGACAGATCGAACGCGGCGATCGCGATCTGGCCTAGCGTCAATTGAGGGGATGGGAGGGCGATCTGCCATTTGGCAAGTCTCATCGGCCTGCGCGCCGTGGACAGCACCACGTAGCTGACAAGCACGCCCAGGAACACCAGACCCATCGGGCGGGTGGTCGCACCCTCCAGATGAAGCGCGGCGGGCAAACCCATCTGCTCAACCGTGAACAGCGTCCCGCCGAGGAAAAGAAGGCCGAGCCAGAACCCGAGACTGCAAAAGACGACCACGCGGGCGATGTCTTGCGCCGACACTCCGATGGAGGTATAGATCCAGAGGCGGACCGCGGCACCGGTGATCAACGTGTTGCCGAAATTGTTTCCCAGCGCGTTGGAAATGAACGAGGCGGTCGCTATTCCCGGCCATGCTGTGCGGCGGCCAATGAACCGAAAGGCGAGCAGGTCATAGCCGGTCATCACGAGATATCCGGCAATCGTCAACGCCAGTGACGACGCGAGCGCGGTCCACGGAAGGGCAGAAACCGCCGCTACCAACTCCCGGTAACGATAGGTGTGCAACGACCCGTACAGCACCCAAAGCGCGAGGCCGAAGATGGCAAGGCCCGCAAACGGGCTCACTCGCCGCAGCAGGCGACGCGCGCGTGCGGCCATGTTCGTCGGCTCGATGCTTGCTTGCCCGCCGGCATCGGAGTTCGCGGCCTGTCGCAGCGAGGACGTTGCCTTCAGCGGCATCGAGGTTGTCGTCTGGGCCGGGGCGTTGGTCCCGTCAGCCCTAATGTCTTGCCGATCGGGCTCGGCGCCGGGTGCGATAAAACCATCGCTTCGCTGCTTCGGCAGACGTGCGATAGTCGACGACCAGCACCGCGATCAGCAGCAGGAACCCGGTCGGCGGCGCAACGAACCCGTGCAGGCCCGCCAGCGGCTTGAACGGCAGCAGCACGGCCACGGCCACCACCGCAATGGCGATGCCGGCAAGCCACGGATTCGGACAACTGCGCCACGGGTTGCCGCGTGAGCGAAGGACGAAGATCACCAGCACTTGCGTTGCGATCGACTCGATAAACCAGCCGGTGCGGAACGTCGCTTCGCTCGCTTGAACGATAACGAGCAGGATAAAGAAGGTGATGAAGTCGAACACCGAACGGACCTGGCCCAGCGTAATCACGAAACGACGGATGAAGTTCGCTTGCCAGTCGCGCGGGCGGGGCAAGGTACTCAGCGTCGACGCGGTCGATCGGGATCGGCATCATCGCGCGCTTCGCAAAGAACCGAGAGATCGCTCGGAGCCGAAAGCAGCGAAGTTGCACTGCAGCCATGAGCGGCCGTTCCGTCTGGTCGCCCAGTTCGCCGCGAAGCGGTCGTTGCCTGGCTCGCTTCGCTGCTCGCCGAAGAGATCAAGGGGGCGCATGTTCGCCTTGCTCTCCGATAGCGGACTCGACTAGGCTCGGTCTGGCGCGGCCCATCGGGGCACATCGGGGCACATCAGGGCAACTCGAATGTTTAGGACGAGTCGAATTAGTTACGGAGGAACCGCTGCGGCTGTCACCAGCATGGCGTTGATTGGCGGCCTCAGTGCTGCGGACGCGACGAAACCAGTGATTGTCAGTGCACTTCTCATTGCCGCACTCGCCGATAACCTCACCGACACCCTGAGCATTCACGTCTTTCAGGAATCCGAACAGCTCGACCAGAAGGCTGCATTCAGCGGGACCATCACAAATTTCATCACGCGGCTCCTCTTATGCATCAGTTTCGCGGCCCTGGTCGGACTCTTCCCGCCAGTACACGTCGCCAAAGCCGCGACCGCCTGGGGCATGTTGGTCCTTGCCACCCTGACCTATCTGGTGGCGCGCGAACGCAAGACGAAGCCCTGGCTGGAAGTTGTCAAACATTTGTCAATTGCTTCTGCGGTGATCATCGTGAGCGGGGCGATCGGACACTGGATCGGCGCCGTGCTCGGGTGACGCCTCCCGTGTGTGAAGCGCTTTCGAAATCACCCCAAGCGGACAACATCATGTTGCACCGCGGCTGTTGCGCATGACGTCTCGGGCAGGTGCCAACTATCGCCTCGCCAGCGGGTTCGGCGTCGGCTCGGCAATCCTGGTCAGGGTATTGCGATCGGTGTGATGGAAGGGCTCGTTCTTGCCTCGGATCATCAGCACCGTATCCTCGTCGTAAGACCACGTACCGTTATCGTGAATGGTCACCTTGATTCGATATTCGACGGTCTTGAAGGCGTACTGCAGAAACGGTGTTGAACGAATACCGTAGGACGCGTCGTCTAGCGTCGCCACCAGGTCGAAGCTTCTCGCATCGGCGCTCGCCATGCCGACCGCCATGACGATCTGGGCCCGCGGGATCGTCAGCGTCTGGATGACGGTCCCCGTGGCCGGTTCCCACAACCAGTAGCCCACCTGATCGTGATAGGTCTTCACCTCATTGGGCTTGACGACGTGCTGGTGGTAGCGCAAGCCGTAAAAGAGCTGCGGGCCGTTGGTCTGCGGGTCGATCGGTTGCAACTCAAAGCGTTCGAGGAATGCCTGCTTCTTCGGCCCCTCTGCCTTCGGCTTGACGTCCAGTCCGCGCGTGCCCTCCCAGATGCCCGCCATCGCGGCAAGCGGGCCGAGGTGCTTCAACGTATCGACATCAACGTCTACCGGCTCGGTGTAGATGTCCTCGGGAAAATCGCTCATCTTCTTCTCCTATGGATGCGACAACCAGCCCCACGTGGGGCGCACCCTGGTAGCGTAGCAGTGGCTGAAGCAACCGCACCGACGGTCGTCCTCGGCATGCTGCTGAGCGTTGCGGCGCCCAATTGCGGCAACAAGCGACTGCCTCAGGGGAAAGCGAGTGACCGGAGCGGGTCGAATGCACCATCGGCGACTCGCGTCCAGGAGCGGCCGTTCGTCGACCGCGCCGATCGCGGACATCGGGCGGTCCTTTCGACCAGGCGCGTGCATTCACGGAGGGCAAGCGCGGCAGGGTCAAGGTTCTCGTCTCCGCTCGGTCGCCTACCCTCCGAGCCCCGCCTGCTGCGACAGTGTGCGCCCAAGCCACGTGCATCGGCACGAAACCGAAGTGAATCGCTCGCCTTGTCGAGCATACCGGGTCTCCGCCTTCTATCTTTGGCAGACCATTCGCATAGGCCGGCGAAGTGAAGCTCCTTGACATCATTGTCGTCTCTGTAATCGCGCACCTCGTTGCGAATACCGGGCTCAACTTCGGCGGGCGAGCCGATCCACCGTCAATGCAGTACGCGGTTGCTCTTGCGGCAAGCGCACTCGTAGTTTGCCTGTGCTTGTTCGGCAAGTTTTGCCGCCGAAGTCAGTCAGCCGTGTCGATCGGGACGAGCGTGCTAATCGATCTTGGGGCCGTACTCGGGGCGAATCTGATCGCCGGGTCAGGTCCGCCCTGGGACCCCTTTTCGCGGCGCGCTCGTTGGATTGGTTAGAGCGGCGCTCGAAGCGCTGCACTCCGGCGGTCGCCCTTCGGGCATCGTGATGCTCACATCGTCTGGAGCCGACCGGACAGGCCGTGCACGGCGCGAACGCATCTGGCGGAGTCGTCGCAGCTGTCGGCACCTGCGCGGAAGCCGCACGAACGACCAACCAACCCACGCGGATTCAAAACGTGACTTTCTTTGAACGGCTACCGAACGGCTACCGCCAGCTGCAAATCGGATCGCGGCAGTGCGGCGGAGTTTGTACGTCTTTGATCTTTGCTGGTGCTGCGGGGAGGACTCGAACCTCCGACCTACTGATTATGAATCGCTCCTTGGCGTCGAGGGACCGCTCCAAGCCCACTGCGGTCTCTTAGGTTTGCGCAGAACAGTCGCTCGGTCCGTTCCAGTTTGCAGACATTCCCAATGGCGCCACGGCCTGCGTAGCATCGAGATCTGTTTCTGGCAGTTGGGCTACTCGAGCGCAAGACCGGGTCTGACGGTGACGATCAGCTCGTCCTTGCTCCGCGCCGCTCGACCAGCACGAGAGGCACTTTAAAGGCATGAGCGCCGAGTCTTGCCCCTTCGCCGTCAACCGGCAACTGACGCTCGACGGGACAGACAATGAATCGACCGGAGTGCAGCGAGCTGATCAAAAAGTGGCTAGCCTGGAGCGGTTTGCTGCGCGGTGCCTTCTTCGTCGACGCACAGGGCCACGATCGCCGCCTCGTCAAGCGCCTCGCCGTCGCGCCGCCAGCGCTCCCGTTGCGCGGGTTCCGGAGCCGCGGCTTCGATCAGACGCAGGCTCTCGGCGCGAATGCTCGCCGCAAGTCGGTCCTGGCGGCCGAACTGGTTCGGTGAAGCGTCCTCCGCACCCACCAACCGTATCGCATCGGCAATACGACCCTGTGCCACAGCCAAGCGGATCGCCGCATGCA